>JAABUS010003632.1_pt1 | contig 24412 bp, 21 predicted proteins | sample 5560161 | NCBI WGS metagenome assembly JAABUS01 (sample SAMN10711885, study PRJNA513376) | rock metagenome | isolation source: Antarctica rocks | place: Antarctica: Victoria Land, Trio Nunatak nord | collected 2016-01-04
TCGGGGCGTCGGTATAGCGGGCATAGAGATCAGCAGCGGACCACGCATCAGGCAGGGACAGGGCGTTCATCGGACATCACCTCCGCCGCCATGATACCCCGACGTATCACCCAAAACCAGTATAAGATGATGGATCTGTCGCTGAAGAAGTAGGCGGGGACGCTCGCTTCGTCGGGGCGGAACCCGCCCCGGCGGACAATAACCGCGCTACTTCGGCATTGCCTTCAGCGCGGTGTAGGCGGGGCGGGGGGACCAGTCGCTCTTGAGGACGGCCCATGGGTACTTCTCGTCGCTGGGCGTCGTGATGACTGAGAAGTTGAGGTTCCAAACGAACATCACGCCCATCCACGGGTATGACTTGCCCAGTTCGAAGGCGCGGGTGAGATACTTCGCCTGCTGCTCCTCGGAGACGGCCTTGCCATACTCATAGCCCTTCGCCTGGTTTGTCGTCGTCCAGCCGAACTCGGTGAGCCACATCTTCGTGCCACCCTCGCCCGCGTCCTCCATCACCTTGTGGAGTTCGACGATGCGCTGGAAATAGAAAGAATTGTCGTTCGCGAAGTCCGGCTTGCCGTCGCCGTCCACGTCGCACCCCTGCGGGTTGCCGGGGTAGGAGTGATCCGGGTCGTTGCAGTTGGAGCCGGGGTGCGCGCCGAGCACATCGTAATATTGCTTGATCTCGCCACCGTTGAAGGCATAGATTTGCCGCAGATACTCGACCTCGTTCAGCGCGATGGCTGGGTCATTCACGCCCGTCGGCGTCATGCCACCGAAGACGACGACCGCCTTCGGGTCGGTCTTCTTAACGGCCTGAAACCCGGCCTTGAGGACGGGCGGATACGCCGCGACGTTCACCTTGCCGCCCGTCTCGACAGCGTAGTTCTGCTCGTTCCAGATCTCGTACGCCTGTACCTTCCCCTTGTACCGCTGGGTGAGGAAGGTCATGAAGTCGGTGAAGTCCTGCATCTTCGTGGGCAGGCCACCCTTCGCGCCGACCCAGTCTGGCGACTTGACGACGTTGAGGAGCACCTTGATGCCCTTCGCACTCGCACCATTCACAAACTGGTCGAGTTGCGCGGTGGTGTCGTTGCCGTAGTTGCCCTTCTGCGGCTCCATCGCCGCCCACGAAACCTGCTGGCGCGTCCAGCCAAAGCCCGCGCCCTGCACATTCGCGTACACCTTGTCACGGAAGGCGGCATCACTACTCAGGCCCCAGACGTTGAAGCCGTAGCCGTCACCGTTGTCCCCGACGTGCAACTGCGTGAGGTCGCCATTTGCCGCCGGGGCCGGGGACTTCGTGGCAGTGGTCGGCGCTGCGGTCGATGCGGCGGTCGCGCTCGCCGTCGCGGGGGCCGCTGTTGGGCTTGGCGCCGCTGTCGGCGCGACGGTTGGGGGATTGGTCGGTATCGTGGCGGTCGCGCTCGTCGGCGCAGCTGCCGGTGTCGGTGCCGGTGTCGGTGCCGTGGTCGGCGCAACGGTCGGTGTGCTCGTCGCGCTGCTCCCGCCACACCCGACGAGAAGAAGAATGAGTACCAGGCCAAACCAACGTCGCATCTATCCCGTTTCCCTTCACTACACCCGCCATTGCCCCCACAACCCTACACTGAGGGCGCGTGTTATGGCAAGCGCATGGTGGGCAGCCCTAGGGCTGTTGCAAAGTCAGGCAGCGGTAAGTAAGTTGAAAGCATATTGCGGGAAGGCAACATAGATGCGTCGCCCCGCCGCTGCATTCGTGTGCCCTTCCCGCCGTAAGAGGCCGACCACCAGATCGTTGGGCGTCGATAGAACAGCCCGTTCTCGATGCCCACCTGCCCAGAGGGCGCCCGCCCGCGCGCCAACGCCAGCAGGCGCTCCGCGTCCGCGACTGAGCGGGGCAGACTGGTGATCTCATATGCCACGCTCTCCTGCCAGGTGCCATCGCCCATCAGGGTGCGCCGTTCCAGTCGGAAGATCTGCCGCGCGGCGGGCCAGTTGCTGTAACCGACGAGCGGACTGCTCACCGTCAGTCGCCGCTCCTCATAGCGCCCATGTGCCGTGTCCAGGCTGGTCGCAGTCAGGAAATCGTCGGGCAGGGCGGGCAGCGGCGGGGTGGCGAAGAGCATGGCGATCTCGTCGTGGAGCGTTGCCTGATTCTCGTTGACGCACCAGAGATCATCGCCCCCCTTGCGACGCATCTGGCGCGAGAGCCGCTGCTGGGCGAACAGCGCATCCCCGGTAACGACACAGCCGTGCCCATCGACGAGCGAAAGGAGGGTGCGGGCGGTGACGATCTCGTTTCCCTTGCCATCCACCGCGACTTCGATCAGGACAATCCCTTGATCGGGCAGATCGGCGGCGAGCAGATGCACTCCGCGCGTCTTGCCCGCCGGGATCGTCGCGCGCACCGTTTTGCCATCCAGACAGAGCGCGATCATTCCTCGTCGCCGCTTGCGGGCGCCACGCGCGGGCGGCGCCGTGGCAGCAAGGAGGAAGTCGGCCACTAAGCGGCTGAACTGTGCGGGGTCAATCGCTGCACCGAAGAGCCGATTCCCCGTCGTTGCGTGCGGCATCGTCGGGCGGTCGAGGCCGAAGAGGTCAGCAAGGAGGAGGGCGCGTAACTGTGCCCAGTCAGCGATGGCACGCGGGGCGTTCTGCTCAGCGAGTTGGGCGAGCGCGGCGATGGTGAGGAGCACGGCGAGGGGATAGCGGACGCCACGCGGGTCGCGGTGATCGGTGAGAGTGAGCAGACGTGCAGAGAGGGAGAGCGGGCTGAAGAGGAAGGGAGCAGCAGGCAAGGAGAGCGTAAGGGCGGACGTGTTAGACTGCATGGGAACACCTTTCTTTGTGTGGTCATGATTCAGCATCGCGACCATACGAAGAATGGTGTTCTTTGTCACTCACTTACCCCCTCCCAGACTTTACACCAGCCCTGTCCTCAACTGCGTAAGTCCTATAAGTATTACGCGTATGGTGTAGGGTATACCGATTGGCCTGGTAGTCCGTACGCAAATGATCCATTTTTCTTTGCCCGCCCTGGCGATCCCAATGCACCATCGTGTTTGTATGGCGGCTACTTCGGCTATCCGGATACACGCGTTTAGTATGTTGGCTCTGGTGAGAGTACATGCTCGCATACTTTTTAATCGCCACAGTCACGTCGTAACGATGTGGGAAGTTATGAGTACGTAACGTCTGAGCCAGAAAACCTCACCGAGTGGGAGTGACCATTCAGTGAGGCTCTTCACCCGCTATTGCACCATAATCGGAGCGAGGACGGCGCGCACCTGTTCGAGGACGATCTCCGCCTCGTCCGGCGCGATCAGCGACTGCGGGTTCAGGGCAATGGCGTCGGCGTCCACGGTGCCGACGGCGACGCAGGGCGTGCCGCCATATAGCGCGGCAATGACCGCGTCGCGCGTCATCGGAAAGTCCGCGCCGAGACGCACGATGGCGCGGGCGTGCGGCTGCCCTGCCTCGCTCGGGTAGCCGCGCTCGACGGTAATCCCCGGCAGATCGCGCAGTCCCGCAAGCCAGTGCTGCACGATCTCTTCGTATCTCGCGAGGACCGCGTCTTCGTCCTGCGCCAGCGACCACTCGACGGCGGCGAGCAGGCCGAGCATCTCCTCCTTGCCGACCTTCATCGGGCGACCGAGGCTGTGGTTCGGGCTGCCATTCGCGCGGCAGGCGGCGACAATGTCCGCCCGCCCAAGCACGAGGCCGGAGGTCTGCGGGCCGCGCAGCCCTTTGCCGCCGCTGAAGATGGCGATGTCCGCACCCAAATCGCGCGTGAAGTGCCAGAGGCTGCTGATCGGTGGGATCTGCGCCGCCGCATCGACGAGCACCGGCACGCCGTGCGTGTGCGCGGTGGCGACGACTTCCGGCAGCGGTAGTGCGCCGCGCGCGTAGTGCTCCCCCGCGAACCAGAGGATGCAGGCGGTGCGCGGCGTGATCGCGGCCTCCAGTTCCCATGATTGCGTCGTGTGCGCCATGCCGATCTCCACGAGGGTCGCGCCCGTTTGCCGCGCCGCGTGGTCGTAGCCGTTGCGCTGCGCGCGGTGGATGATGACGTCGGTCTTGCCGTCCATTAAGTAGGGAAAACGCGCGACAGCGGCCGGGTCCTCGCCCGCGATGCACGCCGCCGTCGCAATCGCGATCCCCGCCGCCGCGCCGGACGAGACGTAGCACGCCTCGTTGTTCGTCAGCGCCGCGATGCGCTCGCCGACGCGCTCCTGCAGGAGGGGCAGATCAACGTGATGCGCCGCACCCTCCGCCATCGCCGTAACGACGGACGGTGGCATCACCGACCCGCCGAGGCGCGTGAGCGTCGCCGCCGCGTTAATGACGTGCCGCATCCCGAGATCGTCGTACCTGCTCATGCGATCACCTCCCAGAGTCGCGGCTTCGGCACGCCGCCGAGTTGCCGCGCCATCCATGCGTCCTGCCAATCGTGGTCGGTCGCGCCCTCGTGCGTGATGCGGTACTGCTCCACCGGCCCGCCGAGCGCGCCTGCGAGCGGTGCGAGCCATTCCGGCCCGTTGATCGCGCCCGCGTCGTTCGTGAGGAGCAGCGCCGTCGCCTTCACCCCTGTGGCATGATGCGCGGGATCGACGTACGCGAGCGACCGCGCGACCGTATCCCGGCGTTCGGGGTGCGTGCGGAGGTAATCGTTGACCTCCTCCGTCGGGTACGCCGATGTGCGCCCCGCCGCTTCCAGCGTTCGGTGGAACATCAGCCCGCCCGCCTGCACCGCCGTGAACTGCGGCCGTCGCGCGGCGGTGAGCAGCGCGAGGTCGTCGCCGACGATGCCGACGTGCTCCCCATCAACCTCCGGGCGCGACAGGAGGAATTCCGCACCGCGCAGACAGTCCGCGACGATGCTCCGATAGATATACGCTGCCGGGTCGTCGATGCCGAGCGTGAGCAGGCCGGGATACGCCGCCGCGAAGGGCCGGTCCGCGAGCCGTTGCCCCCGATGCATCAGCGTCAGTGTCGCGTAGCGCTCCCGATCATCGTAGTGTGGGACGTGGTTGACGCTGCCATAACGCGGGGTGTTCATCAGGCCGGGGGAGGGGCCGTCGCCCACCGGCACGCTGTAGTACCCGAAGATGCGGTACGGCCCGATGCTCGTCAGCCGCACGGCGAAGACCATCGCGAACGGCGTGGACCGGAGCGGCAGGTGCTCCAACTCGACCGCCATCGGATACCGCGCCAGCTCCTCATCCACCGCATCCCAGTAGGCCGCAAAATCCGCCGGACGCTCTGCCATCGAATCACCTCTTTCAGTCGAACCGCCGGGACGCCGGGAGGGCCGGGGATTCAACACAGAGGGCACAGAGCACACGGAGGACACAGAGAAGAATTTTGTCTCTTTTCTCCGTGCCCTCTGTGCGCTCCGTGTGCTCTGTGTTCGTCCCCCCTTCCTTGTTTTGGCGATCTCGACGTCTTCGGTTCAATCTCTTCTGAAGCTAACCAACCGTCGGTTCCGCGTGGCGGGTGTACGCGGCGGGTTTGAGTTGCGCGGCGAGGAATGCCTCCACTTTGGGCATCTCCCAGTAGATGCCGGAGTCGTGGGCGCAGCGCGGGTAGGCGTGGATCTCCTTTGGGCCGGTCAGCGCGTTGAAGAAGGCGTAGCCTGTTTCCGGCGGGCAAACATCGTCCGCGAGGCCGACGTAGACGAGCATCGAGCACTTAATCAGCGGCGCGAAGTTGATGCCGTCGAAGTAGTTGAGCGTGGCGCGCATCGCCTCGGCGCGGTCAGGGTAGAGGCGCAGGTAGTCGTTCATCTCCTCGTAGGGCCACGAGTGCGTCAGGTGCGCCGCGTCCATGAAGCCGACGAGATAGGGCGCGCCCGCCGCGCCGACTGTAATCACGTCGCTCCGTAATGCGGCGGTCGTGATCGTCAGCGCCCCGCCCTGGCTGCTGCCGTGGACACCGATGCGGGCCTTGTCCACCTCTGGGCGGGTGAGCACGAAATCGACCGCACGCGCCGCATCGACGTAGAAGCCGCGATAGGCGTAGGTGTTGCGATCGATAATGTTGTTGAGCAGCAGGCCGGGATAGCCGGGGTTGAACTGATGGTTCGAGCGCAGTTTGCCGCGCGGCGCGACGCCGACCGCCGCGTATCCCATCTTCGCCCACGACTTCGGCAGCGTCGGCTCAGAGACGTAGCCGGGCACGATCAGGAGCGCGGGATAGGGCGGCGGCAGGTACGACTCCTTCGGCACGCAGTACCACCCCGCGACGCGCACATGGTCGAGGCTGTCGTAGTGGATCTCGTAGACATCGACCTCGTCCGTGGAGCGCATCGGCACGTGCTCCATCGTCGGGTTGAGCGGAATCTCGCCCACCTCCGCCATGATCGCCGCCCAGAAGGCGTCGAAATCGGGCGGTCGTACCGCCGTCGTCCCGTACTGTTCCGCTGGTTTCCGTGGCTCCGGCATTTTCCCTCCTGGTCTTTCGTGCGGGCTGACTGGAACCCGATCATACCGCAGTTCGTGGTCATGCGGAGTGCCGCGCCAAGAGCTTTCAGCATGGGCAATCGCATCCATCAGGATGAAATGGCGTCAGTGTGTGGCTCACCCTTCCGGGAGATATGCATGGTGGGCGCCGTCTACCAGGAGGGATTGGCCGGTCGTGAACTCGGTCTCCGGTAGGCAGAAGAAGCGGACCGCTGCCGCGATATCCTCCGCCCGCCCGACGCGCCCGAACGGGATGCGCCGTGCGTATTCCGCCCATCGCTTCGGGTCCGCGTCCACGCCGGGACGATCCGAGATAGCGCCGGGGATGACGCAGTTGACGCTGATGCCGTGGGGGGCAAGCTCGAACGCCATGTTTCGCGTCATCGTCTCGACCGCGCCTTTCGCGCTGTCATAGACGGTGGCGTCTTTGTGGCAGCCGTGTGCGCCGATGGTGCTGATATTGACGATGCGCCCGCGAATGCCGCGTGCAATCATTTGCCGCGCGCTGTGCTGCGCGAGAATGAACGGTGATCGGTAGTTAACGTTTGTTTGATACTCCCAGTCCGCATCGCTCACTTCCCAGAAGGGGCCACGAATGCTCATCCCGGCGTTGTTGATGAGTATGTCCAGCCGTTCGACGCGCGCGAGTATTTCCTCCGCCAATCGGTGCGCTTCTTCGGGGCGGGAAAGGTCCGCCGCGATCCCGAAGGAGGCGACGCCAAGGGCGCGCATCGCCTCCACCGAGGTACGAACCGCCGCTTCCGCACGACCGGAGATGACAATTGCCGCGCCCTCGCGCGCCAGCCATTCCGCCATCGTCCGCCCCAGGCCGCGCGTGCTGCCGGTAATCAAGGCGGTCTTGCCCGCTAACCGTTGTGAAACATTGCGTGCATCCGCCTGCCTGCTCATTGCGTGCTATCCCTTGAGTGCTCCTGCGGTCAGTCCCTGCTCCAATCGGCGCTGGAAGAGCGCGTAGACGGCAATGGTCGGGATCATCGTGATCGTCAACGCCGCGAAGAGCGCGCTCCAGTCGTTCTGGTACCCCTGTTGAATCGAGAGGAAGGCGAGACCCTGCGGCAGGACGTACCGGTTCCGGTCCGGATTGAGGACGAGCGGCAATAAGTATTGGTTCCACTGGCCCAGGAAGTTGAAGATTCCCACGGTAATCAGGCCCGGTTGCGCCATCGGCAGCATCACGCGCCAGAAGACGGCGTAATCCGATGCGCCATCGATGATCGCCGCCTCCGCGACTTCGGTGGGCAGGGTGCGAAAGAAGCCGTGGAGGAAGAAAATGGAGAATGGCAGGGAATACGCCGTATAGACGAGGATCAAGCCCTGATAGGTGCCGAGCAAATGGAGGTCCCGGACGAGAAAGAAGAGCGGCACGAGGGCGAGAAAAACGGGGAACATCAGCCCCGCGAGGAAGATGTAATAGAGGACACGGTTGCCCCGGAATGGATAGCGCGCCAGCACGTACGCCGCCATGGAGGATACCACCAGCGTGAGCGTGACCGATCCCGCGACGACGATGATGCTGTTCCCGAAGTACCGGCCGATCGACGCCTGATTCCATGCGCGCGAGAAGTTGCCCCATTGCACCGACGTTGGGAGCTTCCACGGACTGAAGAAGATTTCCTTGTCCGTCTTGAACGCAGTCATCACCATCCATGCGAGCGGAAAGACGACGAGCACCGCCCACGTCAGGAGAATCAGTTGTGAGACACCGGTAAAGAGCGCGCTGCCCGCATTGGCACGCGCACGTGCGCGGCGAGCCGATGTGGGGACAGCCTGAACGTCGGAGAGCGGTCGCGCGTCACTCGTACGCATAGGGGTATACCTCGATCATTCGTTCAAAATTCGATGCGTTCCCGCCGTGTCACCCGGAGCGTGAGGATGGAGAGCGCCAGCGTCAGGAAAAGCAGCGTCACGCCGATGGCGGTGGCGTAGCCAAATTCGCTCTTCCCGAACGCTTCGTCATACATATAGCGCGCGACCACATCCGAGGCGCGGTTCGGGCCGCCATTCGTCATGATCTGGATGAAGATGAAGAGATCGAGCGCGCCGATGCCAATGAAGATGAGCGCCGTCTGGACGTTATCCCACAGCAGCGGGAGCGTGATGCGCCAGAACGCGCTCCAGCGGGTCGCGCCGTCGAGCGTCGCCGCCTCGTAGTACGTTGTCGGGATCGACTGCATCCCGGCGATGAACAGTACCATGTAAAAACCCACCGCCTGCCAGACGATGACCGCCGCCACCGCCCAGAGCGCGGTTTTGGGGTCGCCAAGCCACGTTCGCCGCAGGCCCCCTTGCCCAGATGTCCGCAGGAAGCCGTTGAGGAGCCCAAGATTCGGGTGATAAATGAACTGCCAGAGGACGCTAATCGCGACGGCGGACATCACCTGCGGGAAGAAGAAGATCACCCGATAGGCGTTCGCACCCGGAACGCCGCGCCCACCCTGCGTGAAGAGCGCCGCGAAGAGCATGGCGATACCGATCGTGATGATGGGCAACACGATGAGGAGCGCCCCGTTATGCTTAAGAGCGTTCCAGAAGAACCGGTCATGCAGGAGTTTGTCGAAGTTCGCCAACCCGACGAACTTCTTATTCGCGGAGACCCCCCGCCATTGCGTCAGCGCGACATAGAAAGACTGCGCGTATGGCCAGAGCACGAAGAGACCATAGAGAAGGACGGCGGGTGCTAGGAAGGGGACGATGAAGCGGTACTTCTGCCGGTACATGGCGCTCCTCCGGGAAGCAGACGGTAGGCAGCAATCAGCAGTCAGTGACCCCGGTCTCCTTCCTGCCTACTGATTACTGCCTACCGGCTCCTACGCTTGGCGCTTGAACTTCTTGATGGACGTGTCCTTGGCGACATCATCCGCCATTTTCTGAACCTTGTCGACGAAGTCCGCCGGTTTGATCTGCTTCGTCAGCAGCGCGCCCATCTGGTCTTTCGCTTCATCCTGCAACTTCTTGTACCACGTACCGTACTGGGCGACGAACACGTTCGATCCGGCAGCGGCGTTGGCGGATTGCACCGACTCGAACGCCGAGCCGAGTTTCAGACCCTCGGCACTGCCTTGCACAACGGTGAGCGACTTCGTATTCTCAGAGAAGAAGCGCGCGCCCTGCTTGGAGTAGAGGATACGGAGGAACTCCTTGCCGCCCGCGATATTCTTCCCCTTCGACGGGACGATGAAGCCCTCGCCGGCGGAGGACTGGATGCCCTCGAATGGCACTTTGTCGCTCGCGCTCAATGATGGCGTCGGCTTGACGACCATGTTGAAGTTGTCGGGCACGAGGCCCTTCTCCTCGTTCTCCAGCCACGAGCCACAGGGAATGAAGACGGCTTTGTTCTTCAACCATTCAGCCTGCGATTCGGTGTGCGTCAAGCCTTCGGTACCGGAGAGGATATATCCCTTGTCCGCGAGTTGGTAGAGCGCCTCCACCGCGTTCTTCACCTCGGGTTGCCGCCATGCATTCGGTTCGAGGTTGTCGATCTTCGCGATTGCCTGGATGCCACCTTGCTTGTAGACCATCTGATCCATGACATTGGTCATGTACTGCGGGTACTTGCCCTGATATGTCCACGGTGCGGTACCCGTCGCCTTGATCTTCTCGCAGAGCGCGAGCATGTTGTCCCACGTCTTCGGGTACTCCCACCCGTTTTTCTTCATCAGTGCGTCGCTGTACCAGATGCCGTAGACGCTGAGGACGTAGTTGAGCACGAATTGTTTGCCGTCATAGACCCCGGTATCCTGCGAGTTGGGTAGGAGTGAATCCTTGAAGGTCTTGCCAGGCGTATCGAACGATGGCGCGCTCATCAGGTCCGCGAGGTCCGCGAGCTGCCCCTCGGCGACGAGGGCTGCGGTATCGAGGTTGCCCGCGCCGGAGTTATCGATGATGTCCGGCGGGCTGCCACCGACGAAGCGCGGCTGCAACTGCTCCGCGAGGCGCTGAATACCCTGGTGGCCAATTTTTGCCTTGGGAAATGCCGCCGCGTAAATCTTCTCGGCATTGACGGCGTAATCGTCACCGTAGCCGCCTTTGAAGATTACGACATCGAGGGGGGCATCTTCCTTCACCTTCAGTGGGTTCTTGGCGTCACCCGTGGGCAGGGTAACGGCGCCGGATGCGGGCGCACCCGCGACACTCGAACCCGTTACCGTGGTTGCCGCAGGCGCTGCGGATGCCGCCCCCGTTGTCGCCACCGGTGCGCTCGTACCCGAGGTCTTCGGCGCTTCCGTCGCCTTGTCACCGCCGCCGCACGCGGCGAGGATAGCCGAACCTGCGGCGGCACCCGCTACCGCCAGGAAACGCCGCCGAGACCACGATGCGTGTCGCCGCTCGTCTGCCATGCCAGGCTCCCTTCCTACTGGGCATCGCCCTGCGTTCCCTGGCAATGCTCACCGGCATATAAGCCGGAAACATCATGCCAAGCGTACAACGCGGGACCAATGCACCACGCACATCCTAATATCCATCCTCCACGAGTCTAAAGCGTATTAACACTCTTTGCAACAAGAATGAAGTCCACAATCTACCGTTCCTGGTGCCGCTGCGTAAGCCGTATTTCTCTTTCTTCCCCCCTGTATTTTCTCAGTGTCCTCTGTGCTTCTGTGGTTTAATTCCCCATCACCGCAAGAGATAGGGGTCGAGCGCGTCGCGCAGGCCGTCGCCGATGAAGTTGATCGAGAGGACGGCGAGGGCGATCATGATGCCCGGCGGGATCCAGAGCCAAGGCAGGGATTCGAGCACCGTGAGCGACTGCGCGTCCGTCAGCATGTTGCCCCAACTCGGGGTTGGGGGCTGCACGCCGAGGCCGAGGAACGAAAGGCCCGCCTCCAGCAGGATCGCCTGCGCAATGCCGAATGTCGCGGCAACGATGATCGGGGCGAGGGCGTTCGGCAGCAGGTGCTTGAAGATGATCCGGCTGTTCGGCGCGCCGATCGTGCGGCTCGCGAGAACGAAATCGCGCTCCCGCAGCGAGAGGAAGAGGCCGCGCAGAATCCGCGCCATCGGTGGCCAGCCCAAGAGACCGATCACGAGCATCACGTTATAGATGTTCGGGCCGAGGATCGAGACGATCGTAATGATGATGATGAGCGAGGGGAACGAGAGGACGATATCCGCCAGCCGCATGATGAGCGAATCGACCCAGCCACCGTAGTACCCCGCGAGCGCGCCGAGTAGCAGCCCGATCACCGTGTAAATCCCGACGGCGACGAGGCCGACGGAGAGCGAGACGCGCCCGGCGTAGATCAGGCGGCTGAAGACATCGCGGCCTGATGAGTCGCCCCCGAGCCAGTGCGCGGAGGACGGCGGCTTGCGGATGGCGCTCAGCGTCGTGCGGTACGGGTCATTGTGCGCGACGACGGGCGCGAAGACGGCACAGAAGGTGAGGATCGCGAGGATGGCCAGCCCGACCATCGCGACCCGGTGCCGCCGGAACCGTTGCCAGACGCCCGCCCGACGGCGCGGCGGCGCTCCCCCCGCCGCGAGCGCCGTCCCCGTCGCTATGCCACCCTGTGTCAATTCCGATGCGCTGCTCATGTATGCCTCTCGGGATAGTAGACAGTAGTCAGTAGTCAGTGGATGCGGGGACTTTCTCCGCTTATGGCCTCCGGGTTTTGACTACTGTCTACTGTCTACTACGTCACGTGTACTTGATACGCGGATCGATCACCGCGTAGAGGATGTCGGCGACGAGGTTGCTCGTGAGGATCATCAGCGCGGTGATGAGGTTGATCGCCATGATGACCGGGTAATCACGCCCCTTCACCGCCGTAATTGCCAGCGTGCCCATACCGGGCCACTGGAAAATCTGCTCGATGATGACGGTGCCACCGAGCAGGAGGGGCAGCGTGAGGGCGACGACGGTCACGAGCGGGATGAGCGCGTTGCGGAGCGCGTGCCGGTAGATGACCGCGCGCTCCGGCAGGCCCTTGGCCCGCGCCACATTGACGTAATCCTGCCGGATCACTTCGAGCATACTGGAGCGGACATAGCGGATCAGCGGCGCGGCCTGCGCCAGGCCGAGCACCATCGCCGGCATGATGACATGGCGGAGGGAATCGCCGATGGTGTGCGGCCTGCCGACCGTCGCCAACCCGGAGGTGGGCAGCCAGCCGAGTTTGAGCGAGAAGATGTAGATGCCCGCCAAGCCGAGGAAGAACGAGGGCACGGAGATCGCCGCGAAGCCGGAGATCGTGACGATGTAATCCAGCACGGAATACTGCCTGAGCGCGGAGAGCACCCCGACCGGGACGGAGATCAGGAGCGCGATCAGGAGCGCCGTGCTCATCAGGCGGAGCGTCGGCCAGAGCCGATCGCGAATCTTTGTCGCGATCGGCTGGCGATCCTGCGCGGAGTAGCCGAGGTTCCCGCGCGCGATCTCCTTCATCCAGAGTGCGTACCGCACCGGGATTGGCTTGTTCAGCCCCAATTGCTCCCGTTGCTGCGCGACCCAGTCCGGCCCGAGCGACGCGGCAGCCTCCGGGCTGATGAGCGCCGTCACCGGATCGCCGGGCGCGAGGTTGACGATGATGTACGTCGCCAGCGTAATCCCGATCAACACCGGGATACTGATGGCGAGGCGCCGTAACAGGTATTGTCCCAACGCTCACTCCGTTCGCGACTAGTCAGTAGACAGTAGACAGTGCTACGGATGCCAGTGTACGCCCGCTTCCGAGCCATCTGACTACTGTCTACTGTCTACTTCGTGACGCTCCACTCCTCGGCGTTCCAGACGGCATGGGTCGCGTAACTCGGCGGCTTGAAGCCTTGGAGGCGCTTGGTGTAGCCGTGGATCGAGTTCGGCGAGTAGAGGAAGATCCACGGCAATTCCTCGTTGAGAAGTTTCGCCAGGTCGGTGTAGATCTTCTTCCGCTGCGTCTTGTCCGGCGTCGCGCGGCCCTGCTTGAAGAGGTCGTCCAGTTGCGCGTTCGAGTAGTGGCCGTAGTTCGCGCCCGCCGGGACGAACGCGACCGTCTCGAAGTACTTCGCGGAGACGTTCGGATCCGTGCGGAAGACGCCGCCGTCCACCATCGCGATGTCGAAATCCCCCGTCTGTGTCGGTGTCGCGCCCGTGACGACCCGTTTGGTGTACTCCGTCCCGTCGAGCAGCAAAAGATCGACGGTGAGGCCGACATCCTTGAACTGCTGCTGGGCGATCGGCAGCATGGCATCGTTGATCTTGTTGCCCATGCTGTAGATCAGCGTCAGTTTCGTGCCGCTGCTCCAGTTGGCATCCTTGAGCAGCTGCTTCGCCTTGTTCGGGTCGTATTTGTAGGCGTTCAGCCCCTCCGGCGTGCCCATCCACTCCGGCCCGATGATCGTCGAGTTGACGACCGTCCCCTCGCCCTTGAGGATTTCCTTCACAATCCCCTCACGGTCGAGGGCGTACATCATTGCCTGCCGCACGCGCTTATCCTTCAGCGTGTCGCGGCCGAAGTTGATCGCCATGAACGAGACGCTGGGGGCGGGCACGCTGACGATGGTCAGATTCGGGTTGTTCTTCAGCCGCGCCGCCTCTGAGGGGGGGATCGCCGGCATCAGGTCGATCTCACCCTTTTCGAGCTGCGCGATGCCGACATCCGGCTGGCTCAGCGCTTTCAGGAAGATCTTGTCCAGTTTCGCCTTCGGGCCGCCCGCGTAGGTGTCGTTGCGCTTGATCGCGAGGTATTGATCGGCTTTCCACTCGTCGAAGGTGAACGCGCCACCGGAGGGGGTCGGGGCGAAGGCGAAGGGCGCTTTCGCCATCTGATCGGGCGGCGTGCCTTCGAGGATGTGCTTCGGCAGGATGCTCAGGCCCGCGAAGTCCCCGATCGTAATCAGCCAGGTGGCGTCCGCCGAGGCGAGCGTCATTTTGATGGTGTACTCATCGGGCGTTTCCAGCCCCTTGATCTTGTCCGCCTTCTGGTCGCCGAAATCCGCCGCCCCGTCGAGGGCGAGCAGACGGCTGCGCCAGTAACTGCCGGTTCGCTTGTCCACCGCGCGCTCGATGGTGAAGACGACGTCCTTGGCGGTCAGCGGCTTGCCGTCGGAGAAGGTGAGGCCCTTCTTGAGCGCGAAGGTGTAGACCTTCGCGTCTGGCGAGACGTCGATCTTCTCCGCGAGGTCCGGCACCGGCTCCAGTTTGTCATTCATGCGGACGAGGGCGCCGAACATCTGCCGCTCGGCGCCCTGCTCCACCCCTGCGGTCGAGAAGAGGGGATGGATCGTCACCGGCTTCGCCCAGTAGATATTCACCTGCCCACCCGTCGCGCCGGTTGCGGCGGCGGGCGACGCGGCTGCGGCGGGAGAGGCCGCACCCGCCACCGGTGATGCCGCACCGGCTGCCGGGGACGCCGCGCTCGCCGCCGATGCTGCGGGGGAGGCGCCACTGGCCGCCGGGGAAGCCGCACCGGCGGGCTTCGTCGCAGCCGTCGCCCCCGTTGTCGCGGTCGGCGCGGTGCTGCCGCCGCACGCCGCGAGGATTGCGCTCCCTGCCGCAGCGGCGATGCCCGCAAGGAAGCCGCGCCTGCTGAGGTTGCTCATCGATTTACCGTCGTGCTTGTCATTCATGACCCTTTGCTCCTCCACTCCCACACCATCGACCATCACGTCCGTCAACCCGCTCGCAGTATCCCTGTATCGCCAACGCTGTACCGTTGCACCGCCTCCATATCGAGTTCGACGCCCAATCCCGGCCCCTGCGGCACGATGACGTGCCCCTCCGCGAAGCGCAGCGGCTCCGTAATGCAGTCGTCCACCCGCAGCGTCTCGCCGCAGATGTCGCTCGTCAGGGTCATCGACTTGCACGCTGCGCAGATGTGCGCGTACGCCGCCTCCGAGACGCCGAGGCCGACGCCGGAGCCGTGCCACGTCGGGATGCCCGCCGCCTCCGCCAGCCCCGCCAGTTTGTAGATGTTGACGAGCGGGCCGCCGAGGTTCAGCCAGTCGCACGCCTCACGCTTCACCGCCTCGAAAACATCCGCCGCGTTCGCGAGGTGGAGCGCGACCGGGATTGACAGTTTCTGCCGCGCGAGCACGTACCAGTCGAGATTGCGCTGATTGTACGGGCTTTCGAAGCATTCGACGTTCGTGAGGCCCCGCGCGCGCATCCGCTCCACGAGTTCGAAGAGCCGGTGCGGCTGGTTGAACCGCTGGTTCGGGTCGATGTTGACGCGCAGATCGTCGCCGACCGCGTCCCGGATCGCCTCCAGCCGCTCGATCACCGGATCATCCGCCGTCGCCTTCATCTTCAGCACGCGGTAGCCCAGCGCGACGGCCCGCCGCGCCGTCTCGGCGGCGTCCTCCGGTGTCATGCGCCCCGAGCAGCGCGAGACCGGGACGCGGTCGCGGTACGCGCCGCCGAAGAGCCGGTATGCCGGGACATTGAGCGCCTTGCCCATCAGGTCGAACAGCGCCATCTCGTACGCCTCGTAGACGCTCGGATTGGCGAACCACATCGTCTCCAGCGGCAACTCCTGCAAGTTGAACGACCAGAGATCGCGCCCCTCGAAGAAGCCCGCGACCTGCCGGACGGCGTGCGGCGTGATCCCCTTCGGCACCTCACCGAGGCCGATCACGCCGCTGTCGGTGTGCAACCGCAGCAGCACAATCGGGAAGTCCGGCCAGTGAAGGCGCACCCACGTCCCGCCGTAGACGTACCCCTCCGGGTTGAAGAAGGCGCTGTGCCACGACCCTTCGTGCAGGGGGACGATGACCGTGAACGTCTCGACGCGCGTAATCTTCATGCGAACCATGCCCCGGCGGTCGTGTGAAACGTTTCGACGGCTCCTGTCACCTCGCGGACGCAGATTGCGAGGAGTCGCTCGCCCCACTCCGGCGTCGCGTTGCTCGCGTCGTCGCTCATGCCGGAGGTGCCGAGGGAGTTGTGCGGCGGTGTCACGGTGCCGCGCATCCCGCCGGGCCATATCGAGCCGGTCATTTGTGTGTCCATCGGCACGGGGATGGCGTCCGTCCGCACGAGATCGGGGCGAAGCGCCATCATCGCGGCAGTCTCGAAGTGCCCCGCGTGACCGGGGAGCGTGCCGAGTTTCGTGTGCGCCTCGGCGGCGATCAAACCGTCCCATGCGAGCGACCAGTACGACGCCGCGCCGATCGCGAGACGCTTCAGCGGCCCTTCCTCCCGCGCGATGAGGCGCACGAGTTCGTCGTTGCCGCCGTGCCCGTTGAGCAGGTAGACGCGCCGCGCCCCCATCCGCGCGAGGCTGTCGAGCAGGTCCCGCAGCGTCGCGCTGAATGTGCCGCTGGAGAGCGACATCACGCCGGGGAAAGGGAAATGGTGCTGCGACGCGCCGTAGCAGATCGTCGGCGCGACGAGCACCGGCACCGACGCGGCAGCGGCTACCCGCTGGCTGACCGCCTCCACGATGCAGGTGTCCGTGAGGATCGGCAGGTGCGGCCCGTGCTGCTCAATCGCCGCCGAGGGGAGGATCACCGTCGCGTCCGGCGCCATCCTGGCCGCCTCATCGCGCGTCAGTTCCGCCAGGAGATGGGTCACGCGGCATTCCTCCGGTATCGGGAAGGATTGAGGACTGAGTAGGGAGCGACAGCCCTGCATCCGTTCTCGGTCGTTATTGCGCAGACGCGAAACAGGGTTCCATGTCACTATAGGAAACGCGCTGAGAGATGTCAAGCAACATCGGGACAATGCCGCAACTGCACTCTTGTGCTTCTTGACAATGCCTCGCAGGCTCGTAAGATGGAAAGCAGTTTCACGATGGCGACCCACACGAAAGGCGTTTCCGATGAGCGGCGACTATCAGGTGCGTGCATTGGCGCGCGGCCTCGCGATCCTCACCTCCTTCACGCTGACGCACCCGGAGCAGTCGCTGACCGCGATCAGCACGCGCCTCGGGCTGGCGAAGGGGACGGCGGTGCGCCTGCTCACCGTGTTGGAGGAGCACGGATTCGTCGAGCGCGCCGCCTCCGAGCGATACCGCCTCGGCGTGCGGCTCTTCGAACTCGGCAGCATCTACGAGCAGACATTTTCCATCGAGCAGGCGGCGCGCCCCGCGCTCGAACGGCTCGCGCACGAGTGCGCGCAGACGGCGAACCTCGGCATCCTCAACGCGGGGCAGGTCGTCCACATCGCTGTCGTAACGCCGCCGCGCCCGATCCACTTCGCGGGGCAGGTCGGGGCGCGGGAACTCGTGCACTGCACCGGGCTTGGCAAGGCGCTCATCGCCGATCTCCCCGCCGACGCGCTGGAGGCAATCGTCGCGGAGCACGGCCTGCCGAGCCGGACGCCGATGACTCTCACGACCATCGACGCGCTCCGCGACCGGCTCGCCATCGTCCGGGAGCGCGGCTATGCCACCGACGATGACGAATCGTTCGTTGGCCTGACCTGTATCGCCGCGCCCATCCGCGACGCGACCGGCACGACCGTCGCCGCGCTCAGCGTCTCCGGCACGACGATGGAATTCGCGGCGAACGACTACACGCCCGCCGTCATCACGGCGGCGGCGGCGGTCTCACTACGGCTGGGGTTCGGCGTCCGCGCCGACGTGACCGAAGAAGTGCTGAGTACTGAGTAGCGAGGAACGAACTCAAGTGACAGATATGCGGCTCATCCTTCTCGTTACTCGCTATTCCCCGGAGGGGAACGATGATCGTTGATGTTCATACGCATGTGCCGCGCTACCGCGATCAGTCGGAGATTCCGGGCGCGCTGGTGAGCGCGAAATTGCGGCCCGACAAGACAATCACGACGACTTACACATGGGACGATTACCTCGCGGTGATGGAGCCGGTGGATCGCGCGATCTGCTTCAACATCGCCGCCGACCCGCGACCGGGCGCCCACGATATCCTGCCGCACCACATGGCGCCCGCTCGTGTGATCAACGACGAGACGGCCGCGTTCGTGCGGGTGTACCCGGAGAAGTTCATCGGCTTCCTCACGCTCCACCCGCACGATGCCGAAGTGCTGGAGGAGATGGAGCGCGCCGTGCAGGACCTCGGCCTGCGCGGCATCAAGTTCGGCCCGAATTACCAGAACTTCGATCCGGTCGGCCCAGAGGCGTTCCGCGTCTACCGTCGCGCGCAGGAATTGCGGCTGCCGATCCTGTTCCATCAGGGAACCTCGCCGGAGCGGTTCGCGGACCTCGATTTCGCCCACCCGCGCCACATGGATCGGGTCGCGACGGCGTTCCCGGACCTCACGGTCATCATGGCGCACATGGGGCACCCGTGGCAGATCGACTGCTTCACCGTGATCCGCAAGCACCCAAATCTCTGGGCCGATATCTCGGCGAATTTCTACCGTGAGTGGTCGCACTACAACGCGATGCGCCACGCGACGGAGTGGGGTGTGCTGGACAAATTGCTCTTCGGGTCGGACTTCCCCGCCGCCACGCCGCAGGAGACGATGGACGGGATGCGGCGCGTCAACGCGATCCTGGATAGAACCGCGCTGCCCCGCGTCCCGGAGGATCAGATCGAGGCGATCATCCACCGCGACAGCCTCGCGCTCCTCGGCCTCGCGTAGCACCGCGCGCCCGATGTACCCGTCGATGATCGATGGAAGGGAAAGGGAGAGGGAAATGGCCGCCATGGACGACCGCGAGTTGTTCGACTATCTCCAGCAGGAACTCTACGTCTCGGTCTTCTCCGATGTGCTGGACAGCCTCGGCCACCGCGAGCAGGCGATGGACGCGACGATTCGCCCGATCTACCGGGACGCGGTCGTCGTTGGGCGGGCGCACACGGTGCTCTCGACGGACGTGTACGAGATGCCATCGGACCCCTACAGCGCGGAGATCGCCGCAATTGACAGCCTGAAGCCGAACGATGTGCTCGTCGCCTCCACGAACCGCTCGACGCGCACCTGTTTCTGGGGCGAACTGCTCTCGACGACGGCGCGGGCGCGCGGGGCGCGGGGCGTCGTCATCGACGGCTACGTGCGCGATGTGCGGCGCATCGAGGAGATGCGATTCCCGACCTTCTCCACCGGGATGCGACCGGTCGATGCGGCGGGCCGCAGCCTCGTCGTCGCGCACGGGACGCCTGTGCTCTGCGGCGGCGTGGTCGTCCACCCCGGCGACATCATCTTCGGTGACGCGGACGGCCTCGTGGTCATCCCCCGAGCGGTGGAGCAGGTGGCAATCGCGCGGGCGAGGGAGAAGGTCGCGGGGGAGGATCGGGCGCGGCTTGATCTGGAGCGCGGCGACCTCCTGCGCGATGTGTATGACCGCTACGGCGTGCTCTAAAAGAAGGGGCGGCGCGTGCAAATCACTGCCATTCGCCCGGTCGTCGTCAACGCCCGGATGCGCAACTGGGTCTTCGTCAAGGTGGAGACGGACGCGGGGATCTCCGGCTGGGGCGAGGCGTCGCTCGAATGGAAGACGCGGGGCGTCGTTGGCTGCATCGACGACCTCGCGCCATTCGTGATTGGGCTGGACCCGCGCCGCATCGAGCATCTCTATCAGGTGATGTTCCGGCAGCCCTTCTTCCGCTCCGGCGTCGTCGGCATGTCCGCGATCAGCGGCATCGAGCAGGCGTGCTGGGACATCTTCGGCAAGTCGGTCGGTCTGCCGGTCTATCAGTTGCTCGGCGGCGCGGTGCGGGATCGCATCCGCATGTATGACCACCTCGGCGGTGGGGAGATGAACAGCCTCTACCTCCAGGACACCGAGGAGCAGATGGCCGCCCGCGCCCGCGAATTGGTCGATGCGGGCTACACCGCGCTCAAGGCGCTCGTCGTGCCGCGCAGCGGACCGCTCGAAGGGCGCGCGGCGGTTGTCCGATCCGCCAGGTTGATGGAGGCGATCCGCAAGGAAGTGGGCGACGACATCGACATCATGGTCGATTTCCACGGCCGCACCGTGCCGGAGATGGCGATCCTCTACGGCGAGGCGCTCGCGCCGTACCATCCGTACTTCATCGAGGAGCCGTGCCTGCCGGACAGCGCGGACGGGCTGCTGCGCGTCTCGCGGGCGCTGACGATCCCCGTCGCGTCCGGCGAGCGGCTGGTGACGCGCTACCAGTTCCGCGAACTGCTCGAAAAGCGCGCGGTGGCGATCATCCAGCCGGACCTCTGCCACTGCGGCGGCCTCTGGGAGGCGCGGAAGATCGCGGCGATGGCCGAGACGTACTACATTTCGCTCGCGCCGCACAACCCGCTCGGCCCTATCGCCACCGTCGCGGCGATCCACTTCGGCATGGCGACGCCGAACTTCCTCATCCAGGAGGCGATTCGCGCCGATGTGCCGTGGCGCGAGCATGTCGTCACCTCCCCCGTCACGATTAAGGACGGCTACGCCACGCTCAATGACACGCCGGGCCTCGGTGTCGAAGTGAACGAGGGAGAGGCCGCGAAGCACCCCTTCGAGCAGGAGGTACTGATGCGCTCCTTCCACGATGACACATCGGTCGCGGACTGGTGAGCGGGGAGAAACCGATTGAACCGCATCTGCCCAATCGGAAGGCAGTCCCTCCACGCGTTGCTCATTGCTCATTGCTGGCGATGACCACCGCGCAACGACCGTCTGCTCTGATATGCTGGTGCGCGGAATGTGACACGATAGCTGGGGGCAAGTAGGTACGCGATGCGACGCGCTTCTGTGCCGTTACGAGGGACGCGGACACTGCGTGATGTCGTGCCCGATGTTCTCGCCGTGCCGGGGTATCGGCGTCTCTGGCTCTCCAGCCTGCTGTATTACCATGCCTTCCACTTCGAGATCATCACGGCGGGGTGGGTCGTGCTGGTCAAGACCGGGTCGCCGATCTCGGTTGGGCTGGTCGGCTTCTGTCGCACGATCCCAATGTTCGTCTTCGGCCTGATCCTCGGCGCGGCGGCAGACCGGTTCCGGCGCACGAATGTGCTGCTCGGCGTGCAACTCGTCGGGCTGACGGCGGCGCTCGCCCTCGCCGTGCGGTTCTCGTTTGGCGCGGCGCAACTCTGGCAAATCTACGCGATCACGGGCATCCTCGGCTGTGGGTGGGCGACGGATTTCTCGACGCGCCGCGCGCTGATCTCCGAGATGCACGCGCGGGATCGGGTGGTCAACGCCCTCTCGCTCGAATCGATGTCCATGCAGGGGAACAAAATCCTCGCGACCCTCCTGAGCGGCGTCTTCCTCGCGATCAGCGGCGCGACGTTGTGCTACTGGTGGCTGACGCTGATCTACTTCCTCAACCTCCTCGCCGTCCTGCGATTGCGGCGGTTCCTTGGCGAGGAAAAAGTGCAGCACGTCGCGCAGCGGGTGCGGCTGCTGCAACTGGTGCGCGGTGGCTGGTCCGTCGCGACACAGACGCCGGTGATCCTCGGCGTGCTGCTGATCACCGTCGTGATGAATCTGCTCGTCTTCCCGTACCAGCAGATGATCCCGGTGATCGCGCGGGACATCCTCGCGGTTGGTCCCCGGCAGATGGGCATCCTCGCGGGCGCGGATGGCCTCGGCGCAATTGTCGTCGGGGCGACGCTCGCGCGCCGCGCGCGGCCATCGCGCCACGGCATCCTCTTCCTCTGCGGCGCGTTCGGCGTCTGCGCGCTCGTCATTGGGCTTGCGCTGTCGCGGATTTTTGCGCTCTCCTGGGGCGTTCAGATCGCGCTCGGCATCTGCTCCGGCGCGTTCGGCGCGATGCAGCCCGTGCTGATCCTCAACATGGTGGACGTGGCGATGCGTGCCCGCGCGATGGGGATGCTCGCGATGGCGATCGGTGTCGGGCCCTTCGGTATCCTGCTCACCGGTGTCCTCAGTTCCGCAATCGGTGCGACGTGGACGATCAGCGCGATGGCGCTCGTCGCTCTTGTACTCATGGCGGGCATCATCGCTCGCAGCCGCACGCTCCTCGCCGCGTGACGGGTCGGGTGCCCTTTGGGCAGGTGTGGTTCAATCGTTTTCCGTTCTGCTACGATGCGCGCTATCGAACACCGTGAAGTTGGGGGAATGCCACGATGCCGGACCGTCTCAGCCTGAGTATCGACCGCAATGCCCCGGTGCCGATGCGCGACGGGACGGCACTGTATGCCGATATCTACCGCCCATCCGGCCCCGGCCCGTACCCGACGCTCCTGCAACGGACGCCGTACGATAAGCAGAACCTCGGCGCGGCCATGCCGTTCATCCTGCGAGCGATGGCGCGCGGCTACGCCGTCGCTGTGCAGGACGTGCGCGGGCGGTTCGAGTCCGAGGGTGCGTTCCGCGCCTTCGTCAACGAGCGGCAGGATGGCTACGACACGATCGAGTGGCTCGTCGCGCAGCCATGGTGCAATGGCGCGGTCGGTATGTTTGGCGGCTCGTACGTTGGCCTGACGCAGTGGCAGGCGGCGATCGGCGGACATCCCGCGCTCACAGCGCTCGCCCCGAGCATCACCGCCGCCGACTACCACAACGGCTGGGCCTATCAGGGCGGCGCATTCGAACTCGGCTTCAACCTCTCGTGGACGCTCGGCGCGCTCTCCGTGAACACCCTCCTGAAGGAGCGCGCCCGCGACCCGTCCCTGGAGTCAACGTGGCAGGCGCTCATGAGCGGCGTCGATGCGATGCCGGAGGAGTTTGCGCGCCTGCCACTCGCGGGGCACCCAATCCTCGCGCAGTTCGCGCCCTACTACGACGAGTGGATCAACCATCCGACGTATGACGACTACTGGGCGAACCTCGACGTCTCGACGCGGTACGGGTCGCTCAACGTCGCCGCGCTCAACATCGGTGGCTGGAGCGACATCTTCCTGCAAGGGACGCTCGACAACTTCGCCGGGATGCGCGCGCAGGCGCCCGCCGAGGTGCGCGACCGGCAGCAACTGCTCGTCGGCCCGTGGAACCACGGCGGCATCGTGCGCGGCAACCCGATTGGCGACGTTGACTTCGGGATGCGCTCCACGGGTGGCGTGATCGACGTGGACGGCCTGCACCTTCGCTGGTTCGACCGCTGGCTGCGCGATGAGGAGAACGGCGTGGACGGCGAAGCGCCCGTGCGGCTCTTCATCATGGGGTCGAACGAGTGGCGCAACGAGCGGGAATGGCCGCTCGCCCGCACCGACTGGCAGGAGTGGTTCCTCCGCAGCGACGGCAAGGCGAACACGCTCAATGGCGACGGCGCGCTCAGCCGCGAAGCGCCGCCTGCGGAGCCACCGGATACCTACGTCTACAACCCGCGCAACCCCGTCCCGACGATGGGCGGCGGCCTCTGCTGCAATCAGGTCTTCACGCTCGGCGGCGCGTACGATCAGCGGGCCGTCGAGGCGCGGGAGGATGTGCTGGTCTACACTACGCCGCCGCTCGAACAACCCGTCGAGGTGATCGGGCCAATCAAATTGATCCTCCATGCTAGCACGAGCGCGATGGACACGGACTGGACGGCGAAACTGGTGGATGTGTCGCCCTGCGGTCACGCCCGCAACCTGACCGACGGCATCCTCCGCGCCCGCTTCCGCGCGTCGATGCGCGAGGGGACGCTGCTTGCGCCTGGCGTGGTCGTGCGGTACGAGATTGACCTCTGGTCCACGAGCAACACTTTCCTGCCCGGCCACCGCATCCGGTTGGAAGTCTCCAGCAGCAACTTCCCGCGCTTCGACCGCAACCCGAACACCGGCGAATTGCCGGGCCGCTCCGCCGTAATGGTCAGCGCGTTGCAGACCGTCTTCCACTCGTCGGAGTACCCGTCGCGCCTCGTCCTACCGGTGATCCCGGCATAAGCGCACTATTCGGTGGTGTTGCTGTTTGTGAGCACGGCGCGTAGTACCCGCGTATTCCAGACGGTCATGCCGCAGCCGAAGAAGTGCTTCTGATCCAATGTCCAGATCGCGGTGTCAGTCGTCAGCGCGAGAGCAACAGAATACCAATCATCGGGATCACCGTGAATGCGCAGGCGTGCCTCGCGCTCATAGGTGGTATAATACTGATTTAGGATGAGGCATTGGCATAGAGCCAGCGCTGGTTGGTGAGCGACTTGACTCGTTCCGTGTCGTTCGCCAACCCGTTCAGTGCCTCACACAACACCTCGTCCAACTGCGCGTC
>JAABUS010003633.1_pt1 | contig 24409 bp, 5 predicted proteins | sample 5560161 | NCBI WGS metagenome assembly JAABUS01 (sample SAMN10711885, study PRJNA513376) | rock metagenome | isolation source: Antarctica rocks | place: Antarctica: Victoria Land, Trio Nunatak nord | collected 2016-01-04
CTAAATAATCCTGAGCGAGCCTGAGCGAGCCTGAGCCGGCCTGAGAATTCTTAATTAGCTCTGAGCTATTTTAGCGCTCGCGAGCGGGCCTGAGCGCTCCGAGCAAATTCGAGTCGCTTGCACTTTTATAGATGTTGGAGAGTATATTTCATAAAGGCCTTAGATAAGGCCTTAAAGATTTAACGGTAATCTATAAAATAATTATTAGTTAGTATTAAATCGTATCTTAATTTTTAACTTACGGGGAAGGTACTAAATATATATTAAACTCTAAATACGACTCTTCGGGTATACCCGTAGAGCCGTATCTTTAGTATATAAAGATTTAAAAATCCTTTTATAAGAGTATTAATAGGCTTTTATATAAACTATTAAAGGCCTAAAGTAGCCCGAAAGATATCGAACTTAATTTTAGGAAGGGCTTTAGTAAGCCTATTAACGATTTAATTTATTATAAAGATATAACGGGATTTAATTTCGCCTAAGGCGATCTTTTCGCGTTAGAAGTAATACTATAAGTTAATATATTTAGTACGACCGTAATTTTAGGGGTTCTTAGCTAGGGCTATAGTACCCTAGTTATTATAAAAGATAACTATAATAAATACGAAGTATATGGGTATCGCTGAAAAGGTAATAAACGTATATAGTGCGTTAGCGAGTAGTACTAGCGTATAGTCTTTAGATTTCCCCCTAGTATAGGGTATAGGGGTAATAGGTATTAATTATTTTAATAACCGTTTAAACTAAATAGTTTCCTTAATAGTTTATATTTAGCTAGTATATTCGGCTTTATAAGATAATAGTATAACGGTTAGTTAGCGCTTAAATTACTAGTTAATAACTATACTACCGAGATTAAACGTATAGCTAGAGGTAGAGTATCGCGTATTATAGTCGCCGGCCTAATTAGTATTAGTATAGCCCTCTAATAGGGCGAGTTAACCCTAGAATATAAACTTTAGGGTCAGCGTACCGCGTAGGTAGCGGAATATATATTTAATTACGGCCTAATAAGTCTCATCGGGGTTAGAAGTATAACGGCTTACTACTAATACCGCGAATACGATATTAGGCCGTATACCTATTATTACGTATATAAGTAATCCGATAACTAATTAATATACAGTTAAAGAGGTAGGTTCAGCCTAGTAGCCCTTATCCGTAGAGATAAACCTAATTATTAAATTTATTAGAACTCCTATAACTTTAGCCTTAGTATTCTATATATTATAGTCCTTAAATACCCTTTTTAGGTAAACCTCCTAGTTAAAGGATAATATATAATTAAGATGATCGCGCGCGACTTTAAGGCCTAAATAATAAATAATAGGCCCGAGATTAGTTACTTTATACTTATCGTTTAACCGCTATTTAAACTAAATAATAGCGGCCTTCCCAGCATTAGTAATTAATATATTATCGACGTATAGGGTAATAATTAATTAAGTATTATAATTAAAGAAGATATTAAAGTCCGCGCTTAGGGGTATAAAACCTAATTTAGCGAGGAAAATAATAAAGATAATATACTATATACGAGGGGATTACTTAAGCCCATATAGGGTACGTTTTAGTAAATATATACGGCTTAAACTATTACTAAAACCGGTAGGCTATTCGACGTAGATTTTATCGTTATCGATCTCGCTATAGAGAAACGTAGTTTATACGTCTATTTATTCGAGCTCCAGGTCGAACGCCGTAATAATAACGAATAATACTTTATAGTTTATAGGCTTTACTATAGAGGTAAACGTCTTATTAAAATCGATTCTTTAGTATTATTTGAGACTACGCACTACCTAACGGGCTTTATAGCGAGTAACCTCGCTAGTAGCGCCACGCTTAAGCTTATAGACCTATTTACCGCGAAGGATTTTTCGATTATAGGGTAGGTTAGCTAGTATCTAGATACTATTAATTAGGAGTAAATTAATTTCGGCCTTTATTCCGAGTTATTAGTATATTTTATTTAGGGTATTAATTATAACTTCCTTATATATTTTAGACTCGTATAACTCATATAATAGCGCCTTAGTTAATAATACTATTAGGTCGGGGGAGAGGGTAGGTTTATATAATTCTAAATACCTATTAAATACCCTTATTAGTATTACGGGCGAGGCGGAGGCGGGGGAATATTAGGCCGGATCTATATCGTCTAATAAATTAGAGCTCGAGGACTCTAGTATTATCGCTCGCGATAATACGTCGCTCGTAATTAGTAGCGGTTATAGCGCTTATAAGCTAGGGCTAGGTATATTAGCTCTTAACCTTAATAACGAGATAATATATTTAATAGGTCGCTATAAGGGGGCTATAATAAACTTAAAGCTATTACTATTATATCCGTTATCGTCGATATTTGATTCTATATTAATAGGAGGTTTATATAGGTTTAAAATACTTTTATATCTTACTATAATATCGCCCCCTTAACGGGGAATTATTTTAGAGATCTTATTAACTAGCGGTATTTATATCGTAGTACGTTTATTTTTAGTATAACGCTCCTCGGTTTATTAAACCTAGGTAAAGCGGAGCACTTTACCCGTAAATATTAATATTCGATAAAAATAATTACCCTTATACCTAACGAGGGCGCCCTTAATATTACGTTAAATAAATTTTTACTAGTTTTTACCTATAATATAACGATCTTAATATAGGCCGATTTAACTAATATTACGTAAATACGATAGATTAGGACGTATTTTAATAGAGCCTTTATAGGGCGTAATACTTATTATAATAATAAAAGACCGATTTCGGAGCCAGTTTATAATCGAGATAAACTCTAGAATTAATATCTTATTAAGGCCGTTATTATCTAGTAGGGCGTATACTTTCTAGAGTAGAGTTTAACTAACGTATTTTAATATACTATTTATTTAAGGGTTCCTAGGGATAGAGTAGTTCTAGATAATATTATATTTATACTAGTAATCGGCGAACACCCTATTAGCGTATATAAAATCCTTATCGGTATAAAGGTAATAGATATAATAGTCGTTATATTCTTTAACGGACCTATAATTACGAAAGGCGCCAAATATACCTATTTTATTAGGTATAAAGTAATAGTAGTTATATTTAAATTTATCGTTAATATAGGTAACTATAAAGCCGAAGCCATAGGCCCTAAAATTAATAATATTACTATAAATAATATTGTATTCGAAACGGCCCTTTCGTAGGCTGCGTTTATACGAATACATATATATCTTTATAACGCTATAGGTCTTATAGCCGTTATCGCCCTTAACCTTCGATAAGTCGATACTATTAGCTATTTTAGATAACCGTACTATATTATCTTTCCCTAAATAACCGAGTCTCTCGTGCTATTAGGTTAGGGCTTTAGTATTAATAATAAATAATACTAATTACTACTGATTTATATATAGAACGTAGAGGTTATAGTCTTATAGGACTATAGTAATTCCTTTAGATCCGATAAAGATCCTTTTAGAAATAAAGCCTAGGGGGCAGCTAGCTCGTTAAAGTTTAGCGTAAAAAATAAAATTAAAACCGTTATTAAGAATATATATAACGTTATTAACCTCGAGGTATTATACGCCTTTATCGCCTAAATATAGTAGCCGAATAATATCGTTATTATATGGCGTTAGGCCGCCCCTAAAGTTATTAATATTATCGGCGCCCTTAAACTTATTATACTTTATAAAAGTAGAGCGATCGTGGTTAATATAAACGGTAGTACCGATATTTAAAACCTAGAGTTTAGAAATATTAGTTATAATACCTATAAGGGCGTAGTAGCGTTCTATATTTCTTAAATTAAAATTACTTTCGGTATTAAACCTCTAGCGCTTATTTGATTTATCGGATTTATCGTCTTTACTCTTATTATTTTAGCTTCTATTATTATCGCTATTATCTTTAATAGTAGCGTTATTATTATTTTTACCGCCGTCTTTACCGCGGCTACCTCGACCGCGCCGGCTACGGTCGCGCTAGTTATTATAACTAAGATTATCATACTAGGGTTTATTATAGATAGTATAGTATTATACCCGCCTAATAAAGTCAGCGTAATAAGGGTATAATCGAATAGTTCCTTCCTAATTAGGCCCTTAGATACGCTATAGCGTTAAAATATATATAATAAATATTAGTTAACTATAGCCAGTACTACTAGCCTATAAATATACTATATTACGGAAGCGAGAGATCGCTATATTTAAGGTAATCTTAATAGTACCGTCAGTATTAAAAGGGTCGTAGTCTTTAGCGAATATTTTATAGTAACGCTAATAATTAAAGTTAAAATTACGGTAGAACCATTAAACTATTAAGTTATTATTAAATTTAAGGTAGTTAAAATTATAGAGCTCGTTATAGGCCTCTTAAAACTTATTAACATAATCGCTAGGACTATTATACTAACTAGTAGTAAACTAATTAAGTTTAGTTAGTACTTTATATAAATAGCCGGAGCTATAAAGTTTGAATTCGTTTACAATAATCGTCTAGGCTGTAATAGCGACCTTATTATTCTTAATTTTAACGTAGGTCATAAGGGCGATAATATAACGGAGGATATTATAAATTATTTTATTATTAGTAAACTACTAATACGTAGTATCGATATTATAGTTAGACTTACCTACGTCCAGTTCTAGGGCTATAATAAATAGATCTTCGAGGTATTCCTATAGGTCTATTACGTTAAAGTTATTATATATATCCTATTTCCATTTAATAAAGCCTTCTATTAAATATAAGGTTTCGATTTTAGTAAATACCTAAATAACTTTTATAAAAACCGATATACTAGCGGTGACCTAGGTATAAGGCCGAATAGCTTAATATTATTAGGTGGTTCTAGTATTAATTTAAAGTAACTAGAGCTAGCTAGGGAGTCGGATCGATAGCGGTATACGTATATTATATTAACGTCTCTTTTATCGTCGTACGTATATACCTTATTACGGAGGTAGTCGACTATTTATTTAATCTACCGAAAAATACGGAGCTAGAGTCTTTAGAGGGTACGTTATTATTTAGTAATTAAATAAAGAGGTTTAGCCTTAAGATACTCTAGGTTTTATTTTCGTTTTAGTAGTTATCGTTATTATAGTCGTTTTAAATAACGAGGTTAAAAGCTTAGAGGATAACGTATTTAGGGTTCAACTCGCTATTACCTTATATAAAAGAATAAGGGTAAATAACTTTAGTAGTTATTTTAATAGTAGGAGTTATAATTATAACTACGACCTATAATTATAATTATAGTATTCTTTCCCCCGACTACGGAGTTATAAATTTATTCTTAGTTACTAACACTACTAACGCTACTAACGCTTATTTTTTTAAGGCGGTAAACGAGTTATAGCGATAATTAGTTACGATTATTCTAAAATTTAAAAAGACCTTATAAGCTTAAAGTTATAGTACGCCGGTAACGATTATAATAAATTATATAAAGGTATTAATGATAATAAATAGCTATCGTATATAACTACCCCTAAGGTATTTATTTAGGTATATATAAAATACGTTAATATTAACTAATTACGGCGATTGGCTACTCCCTAGTATAATAATTAATTACTTTCTAGTTATAGTAAAATTACTAGCGATTAGGCTATTTTTCTAGCGGTATATAAACTTTATATAAACGATTAACCACTTTCTAGCTTATATTATATAGTATAATTAACCACTTTCTAGTAGTTACGTATACTATTTATTAGGCTATTCCCTAGTAGAGGCGGGGCCGGCGGAACTATATTCTATATACTAAGGCCCTTATTTAAATTTTTTTTATAGGCGTAATCTGGTGCGTCGTCCTAAGCGCAGTTACACTAACGTAATAATACCGTATTACTACCATTAATACTATGATGATATGGCGAGTATATAGCGGATATATACGTAGAGCCCGGGCTTATAACCTATTAAATTATAGTAGGTAGAAACACTTCTTGATTAATTATCTATAGAGGATAAGAGCGAACATGCGTGCAAGACCCTAGTACTAAATATTACCAAGTATCTACTTACTAAGTAGTCCTATACTCCTATATTCCAACATGGCCTAAAAGTACCTAAAGCGATTTTACGATATACCGCTATATATACGGACGCGATTTAGCTGAAATTCAGAGAGTATATTCTATAAAGACCTTAGATAGGGCCCTGAAAGTTTAGTAGTATTCGATATAGTAGTTATTAATTAATATTAATTTAAATATTAATACTTATTACTAGTTAGGTTACTAAGATATAGTTTATAGAACCTCTAGATAGGCCCGTAGAGCCGCGTTTTAACGTTTATAAATATAGGATAATTTTTATAAGAGCGTAAACGGGCTCCTATAGGAGTATTAATAAGTTTTTATAAAATTATACTTATTATAGGCCTAAAGCTATATAAAAGATATTAAATTTAATTTTAAAAAAAGCCTTAGTTAGGCTATTAGCGATCTACTCCGTAATCGGAATATAATAAAACTCGATTTTATTTACCGCGACTTTTTCGCGCTAGAAATAATATTAAATCGTAATATATTTAGTATATTTTCGTTATAGTCCTAGGGGTTCTTAACTAGGGTTATAATACCCTAGTTATTATAGAAAATAATTATTATAAGTATAAAATAGGCTAGTAGAGCGGAGTAGGAGGCTAGTATAAATAATATAATAACGAGTACTATTAATATATACTAGTTTAAATCTCTACCGGAATAGGGTATACGCGTAATAGGTATTAATTATTTAAATAACCTTTTAAGCTAGATAACTTCCTTAATAACCTAGGTCTAGCCCGTATATTCGGCTTTATAGGATAATAATATAATAATTAACTAATATTTAGATTACTAGTTAATAGCTATACTACCGAGATTAAATATATAACTAGAGGTAGAATACTTTATATCGTAGTTACCCGCCTAATTAATATTAATATAGCCCTCTAATAGGGCGAGTTAACCCTAGAAGACTAACTTCAGGTATAATATACCGCGTAAATAACGGAAGATGTGTTTTATAGCCGCCTAATAAAATTCGTCGGGGTTAGAAGTATAACGACTTATTATTAATACCGCGTAAACGATATTAGGTCGTATATTTATTATAGTATATATTAATAAGCTAAAGATTAACTAGTAAATAATAAAAGAGGTAGGTTTAACTTAATATCCTTTATCGGCCGGTATAAATTTAATTATAAAATCTATAAGGACTCCTATAAGTTTGGCCCTAATATTAAATATATTATAATCTTTAAATACCCGCTCTAGGTATATTTCCTAATTAAAGGACAATATACGATTCGGGCGATCGCGCGATATTTTAAAATTAAAATAATACGTAATAAAGCTAAAGTTAATTATCCTATATTTATCGCTTAGGCGTTATTTTAACTAAATAATAATATCTTTACCGGCGCCGGTAATTAGTATATTATTAATATATAATATAATTATTAGCTATATTTTATAGTTAAGAAATATATTAAAATTACTACTTAAGGGTATAAAGCCTAGCTTAGCTAGGAAAGTCGTAAAGATAATATATTATACTCGAGGGCATTATTTAAACCTATATAAAGTACGTTTTAAAAAGTATATACGGCCTAAATTATCGTCGAAACTAGTAGGCTATTCGATATAGATTTTATTATCGATTAGGTCGTATAAAAAAGCGATTTATATATTTATCTATTTAAACTCTAGGTCGTAGGTAACCACGATAACGAATAATACTTTATAGTTTATAAGCTTAATTATTAAAGTAAATATCTTATTAAAATCGATTTTATATTATTATTTAAAACTATATATAACCTAACGGGCTTTATAGCGAGTTATCTTATTAATAATACTACGCTTAAGTTTATAGACCTATTTACCGCGAAGGATTTTTCGATTATAGAGTAGGTTAATTAATATTTAGGTATTATTAATTAAGAGTAAATTAATTTCGGCCTTTATACCGAGTTATTAGGATATTTTATTTAGGGTATTAATTATAACTTCTTTATATATCTTAGGTTTATATAGTTTATATAATAGCGCCTTAGCTAGTAGTATTATTAGGTTAAAGTAAAAAGTAAATTCGCGAATACCTTTATTAATATTACGGGCGAGGCGGAGGTAGGGGAATATTAGGCCGGATTTATATTATTTAATAAATTAAAACTCGAGGACTTTAGTATTATTACTCGCGATAATATATTATTTATAATTGATAACGACTATAGCGCCTATAGGCTAGGGCTAGGTATATTAACTCTTAACTTTAATAACCGTAGCGAGATAACGCGTCTAATAGGTTGTTATAAAGGGGCTATAATAAATTTAGAGTTATTACTACTATATCCGTAATCGTTAATATTTAATTCTATATTAATAGGAGGTTTATATAGGTTTAAAATATTTTTATATTTTATTATAACGTCGCCCCTTTAACGGGGAATTATTCTAGAGATTTTATTAACTAACGGTACCTAGGCCGTAGTATATTTATTTTTAATATAGCGCTCCTCGGTTTATTAAACCTAGGTAAAGCGGAGTACTTTACCCGTAAATATTAATATTTAATAGAAATAATTACTCTTATACCTAACGAGGGCGCCCTTAATATTACGTTAAGTAAATTTCTACTAGTTTTTACCTATAATATAGCGGTCCTAATATAGGCCGATTTAATTAATATTACGTAAATACGATAAATTGGGACGTATTCTAATAGAGCCTTTATAGGGTATAATATCTATTATAATAATAAAAACCGATTTCGGAGCCAGTTTATAGTCGAGATAAACTCTGGAATTAGTATTTTATTAAGGCCGTTATTATTTAATAGGGTATATACCTTCTAGAGTAGGGCTTAACTAATATATTTTAATATATTATTTATTTAGGGGTTCCTAGGGATAAAGTAGTTTTAGATAATACTATATTCGTACTAGTAATCGGCGAACGCTTTATTAGCGTATATAGGATCCTTATCGGTATAGAGGTAATGGATATAATAGTCGTTATATTCTTTAACGGACCTATAACTATAAAAGGCGCTAAATATACATATTTTATTAAATATGAAATAATAGTAATTATATTTAAATTTATTATTAATATAGGTAATTATAAAGCCGAAGTTATAGGCCCTAAGATTAATAATATTACTATAAATAATATTATATTCGAAACGGCCTTTTCGTAGGCTGCGCTTATACGAATAAATATATATCTTTATAACGTTATAGGTCTTATAGCCGTTATCGCCCTTAACTTTTAATAAATTAATATTATTAGCTATTTTAAATAACCGTACTATATTATCTTTCCCTAAATAACCGAGTCTCTCGTATTATTAGGTTAGGGCTTCAGCGTTAATAGTAGCTAATACTAACTACTACTAATTTATATATAGAATATAGAGGTTATAGTCCTATAAGATTATAGTAATTTCTTTAGATCCGATAAAGATCCCTTTAGAAATAAAGCCTAGGGGGTAGGTAACTCGTTAAAGCTTAATATAAGAAATAAGGTTAAAACTACTATTAAGAATATATATAATATTATTAACCTTAAGGTATTATACGCCTTTATCGCCTAAATATAATAGCCGAATAACGTTATTATTATATAACGTCAGGCCGCCCTTAAAATTATTAATACTATCGGCGCCCTTAAGTTTATTATACTCTATAAAAATAGAGCGATCGTAGTTAATATAAATAATAATACCGGTATTTAAGACCTAAAGTTTAGAAATATTAACTATAATATTTATAAAGGCGTAGTAGTATTCTATATTTCCTAAATTAGAATTACCTTCGGTATTAAACCTCTAGCGTTTATTTAACTTATCGGATTTATTATCCTTACTCTTATTATTTTAGCTTTTATTATTATTACTATTATTTTTAATAGTAGTATTATTATTACCCCTACCGCCGCCTTTACCGCGGTTACCTCGACCGCGCCGGCTACGGTCGCGCTAGTTATTATAATTAAGGTTATTATACTAGGGTTTATTATAAATAGTATAGTACTATACCCGCCTAATAAAGTTAATATAGTAGGGGTATAATTAAATAATTCCTTCCTAATTAAATCCTTAAATATACTATAGTGTTAAAGTATATATAGTAAATACTAGCTAGCTATAACTAGTACTACTAGCCTATAGGTATAATATATTATAAAAGCGAGAGATCGCTATATTTAAGGTAGTCTTAATAGTATTATCGGTATTGAATAAATCGTGGTCTTTAGCGAATATTTTATAATAGCGCTACGTCGGCAAATCGAAAACCGGCTCCAGCGGCTCGGGGCCACTAGGTAAGCTGCCTCGGGCGCCCGAGGTAGGCTTAGGGTGCCCGAGAGGCCCTAAGCGCCCGTCGAGCGCCCGCCGAGTACCCTTCGAGCGTTAAATCGCTCGACGGGCGCTCGACGGGCGCCCGAGGCCGCTATAAGATAAATATCGGGCTTCCTCCGAGCGTTATTTAAGTCTAGAGCTCTAGGGGCCCTAACCTTAGAAAATCACGTGATTTACCACCTAAAATTTTCAAAAATCTTGATGTTCCATGATCGCCCCTATCGACGGCAGCGACCCCCCGGAACGACCCCCAACGCCAGCAAATTTTGATGCCCGGAATCGATCGATTCAGGCGAGATCCTCGCGGGGGTGATGCGCAGGGCATGCGCCAGGGGTTTAGGGGTGCGACAGTGACAGTTATAGGGGTGCGACAGCGACAGGACCATGGCCATAAATGGAATACGCCATGGCCATGAATGGAATGCGCCATGGCCATGAATGGAATGCGCCATGGCCATGAATGGAATGGGGCCATGGCCATGAATGGAATAGGGCCATGGCCATGAACAGGGGCCATGGACGGGGGTCAAAGTTGGTGGCGTACCCCTAAATTAGCGCCCATTAGTGGCCGTTTTAGGCTTGCTCGGTATGCGCCCGAGTGGCCCTAGGCACCTTAGCTGTATGCCTCGGGCGCACCTTGAGTCGGTAGATAGGTGTCGTGTTTAAGGCTCCTAGGGCGCCCGTCGAGCGCCCTAAACCACGATCGAGCCACTTTTCGTTTTACCGACGTAGTAATTAAAGTTAAAATTACGGTGGAATTACTAGACTATAAGGTTATTATTAAACTTAAGGTAGTTAAAGTTATAGAGCTCGTTATAGGCCTCCTAAAATTTACTAGCGTAATTACTAGGATTATCGTACTAACTAATAGTAAATTAATTAAGTTTAGTTAATACCTTATATAGGTAGCCGGAGTCATAAGGTTTAAATTTATTTATAATAATCGTCTAGGCTATAATAACGACCTTATTATTCTTAATTTTAACGTAGGTTATAAGGTCGACGGTATAACGGAGGATATTATAAATTATCTTATTATCGGTGAACTATTAATATATAATATCGATATTATAGTTAGGCTTACCTACGTCTAGTTCTCGGGTTATAGTAGGTAGATCTTCGAGGTATTCCTATAAATCCATTATATTAAAATTATTATATATATCCTACTTCTATTTAACGAAGCCTTTTATTAAATTTAAAGTTTCGATTTTAATAAATAACTAAATAACCTTTACGAATATTAATATACTAGCGGTAAGCTAGGTATAAGGCCGAATAATTTAATATTATTATTAGGTTCTAATATTTATTTAAAGTAACTAAAGCTGGCTAGGGAGTCGGATCGATAACGGTATATATATATTATATTAACGTCTCTTTTATTATTATACGTATATATTTTATTATAAAGGTAGTTAACTATTTATTTAGTCTATTAAAAGGTACGGAGCTAAAGTCTTTAGAGGGCAAGTTATGATTTCATAATTAAATAAAGAGATTTAGCCTTAAGTTACTCTAGATTTTATTTTTATTTTAATAATTATTACTATCGTAATCGTTCTAAACAACGAGGCTGAAAACTTAAAGGATAACGTATTTAGAGTTTAACTCGCTATTACTTTATACGAGGGAATAGGGGTGAATAGCTTTAGTAATTATTTTAGTAATAAGAGTTACAGTCGTAGCTACGACTTATAGTTATAGTTTATAATGTTTTTCCCCCCGACTACGGAGTTATAAATTTATTCTTAGTTATTAATACTGTTAACGCTTATTTTTTAGGGCGGTAAGCGAGCTATAACGATAATTAATTATAACTATTCCGAGTTTTAAAAAAACCTTATAGACTTAAAGTTATAGTACGCTAGTAACGATTATAATAAATTATATAGAGGTATTAATAATAATAAATAATTATTATATATAATTACCCCTAAGGTATTTATTAAGGTATATATAAAGTACGTTAATATTAGCCGATTACGGCGATTAGCTACTCCCTAGTACCCTAGTATAGTGATTTTCTAGCAGCGTACTTCGCTTATTAACTATTTTCTAGCGGTATATAGGCTCTTTATAAACAATACAACTACTCTCTAGCGTACACTATATATACGATTAACTACTTTTTAGTAGAGGCGGGGCCGGTAGAACTATATTCTAGGTACTAAGCCCCTTATTAAAAAAATTCTTACGGGCGTAATCTAGTACGTCCTAAATATAGTTATAATAACGTAATAACGCCGTATTACTACCATTAATACTATAATAATATAGCGAGTATATAGCGAATATATACGTAGAGCCCGGGCTTATAACCTATCAAACTATAATAGGTAGAAATACTTCTTAATTAATTATCTATAGAGAATAAGAGCGAACATACGTATAAGACCCTAATACCAAGTATTACCAAGTATCTATTTACTAAGTAGTTACTAAGTAGTCCTATACTTTTATATTCTAATAAACTTCGTTACTAAACCCCTTTATAAAAGATATCGTCGTATTTATCTTTTTATTATCCGAATTCCTCGATAATGATTATATTTATACGAACCTAATCGATTATAATATATATTAATTAGTTAGTTAGATTACTTAAAGTAACTTTAAGCCGATATAAATACCTCGCGGTATTAATTTAATAAAGGATAATTGTATTAGAGTTAGATTTAATTTTATTAAACTATCTCGCTATATCGGCAAATCTCAAAAACTCCTACCAAAACCCTAGTTACCGACCGCGCGGATAGGGCTGGCAGCGTCCTACCAGTAGCCCTAAATTACGGATAGGGCTGGTAGCGTCCTATCAGTAGGTTTTTTAACCCTAATTACGGATAGGATACTACTAGTAGCCCTAACTTACGGATAAGGCTGCCAGCGTCCTGTCAGTAGGTTTAATAAGTCAGGGGTCCGGGCAGGTTACTTTTAATAAGTTTAGTAACTCCGGGTTAATTTCAGCCGGATTAGTAACTTTAATAATTTATATATACCGTTAATATCCTGATAGTAGCTCAGCCCTATAATAGGGCTGAAATAAATAAAGTTCTATAATCGACGCTATTAACGGTAGCGACCCTTAGCGACGACTATTAACGCTAGCGACCTACCGGGCCCGGAATAATAAGTTTTAACGAAAGTTCTCGTGGGGGCGTCACCTAGGTATATCCGGGGAGTATACGTATATAAATACTATAGTATGTCGTATGCTATAGCGTATGCCTTGGCGTATACCTTAGTGTATATTATAATTACGTATACTATAGGGGGCTTTCGTCTGATATTTTAGGGGCTACTACGGGGGGCGTATATCGTATATTATTTAGGATATCTTTACGTATATTATTCGTATACTATTTAATAGTATACGTAAGCTGCGCACGCTATTACGTATATTATAGGGTATACTATGACCTATACTATAGCCCATACTATAGCGCATGCCAATGCGCATATAAATACGTATACTATAGGGTATATAATAGGCCTATTCGTCTGATATTTGAGTTATTAACGATTTATCGAGTTACTGAACCTGCTGAACCTACTAACAGTTAGTACTACTTACTGAAAGTAATTTTCCCGGAACCCTGATTTACTACCCGAAGCCCCGACTTACTAATCCTGCTGAACCTCGGGTCGGTATTTAATATGGAGTTTCAGCGCAAACCCGTAGACGGCTTTCTGGTAGGGCTAATAGCGCTTGGAGTATACTAATATTTACTTTTAAGTTTTGCCGATATAGCCTTCGAACTAGGCCTATAATAAATCTAACCTCCGCGCTTCGCTGAAAACGTTCTAATAAAGTATATAGACTTTATAACGACTATAAAACCCGCCTTTTATAAAAGTAACTTTTTATATCTTATTAAATAATTCGCCGTCTATAGAAGGTACCGGATTTATAATAAGAGTTATTTTAATTAAAAAGACTATTTATACCTAGCGCTTCGGACTTTAAAACGAATTTAATATAATAGACTCTATTATATAAACGACTATATAGTTAGCTATAGCTACTAGTATAATATAATATATTTATAAAAATCCGCTAGCTTAAGGCCCGGCTAGCCTATTAGGCCTACTAAATTATAATAAATAAAATAGAATAAGTAATAAAAATCAAAATAAAAGCGCTTAATTTAAAGTAGATAATATCGGGTTCTTCGACTCAAGCTTCGAAGGAGAGAGGGCCTTATCGCTAATTTAAATCGTTACTCCTTCTACCGTAATATCTACGCCTTCGTCAATAGACTACGGGATATAACCGTTATTAAAGACGACGATAAAGTCCGTAAAGTTTTATTTACCTACTTTCGTAATAAAACTTTCTTATAATACTCTACGGAGTTTATTAACCTTAAAAAAGATCTTTTAAAATTAGTTATATTAAATATTTAGTCCGATACGATAATTAAGCGGTTTAGAATATAAATTATAATAATTATATAATACCTATTAATAGAGCGATATAACTTATCGGAGGCTTGTAATAATAAATTACCTCGTATTTATATTTAATTTATACTACGATATATAAAGGCCGCTGAATTTACCTCTATATATAACTAGTTATCTATAGTATAGAATTATTTTATTTTAGATTTCCGGCGTAATATCCCTAAATCTACCTCGACGACTACGCTATCTTAGTTTCTAAATTAAATCGATTCCATCGGTAAATCTTAAAAGTAAATATTAATATACTCTAAACGTTATTAGCTTTATTAGAAAGCCGTCTACGGGTTTACGCTAAAACTCTATATTAAATACCGACCCGAGGTTCAGTAGGATTAGTAAATCAGGGGTCCGGGTAGGGTCCTATTAATAAATAATACTTACTATTAGTAGGTTCAGTAACTCGATAAATCGTTAGTAATTTAAATATTAGACGAATAGGCCCATTATATACCCTATAGTATAGGTTATAGTATACCTTATAGTATACGTAATAACGTACGCAGCTTACGTATACTATTAAATAATATATGAATAATATACGTAAAGGTATCTTAAATAGTATACGATATATATACCCTATAGTAGCCCTTAAAACATTAGACGAAAGCCCTCTATAATATACGTAATTATAGTATACACTAAGGTATGCGCTAAGGTATACGCTATAGTATACGATATATTATAGAATTCATATATATATACTCCCCGGATATACCTAGGTAACGCCCCCGCGAGAATTTTCGCTAAAACTTATTATTCTAGGCCCGGTAGGTCGCTAGCGTTAATAATTATTACTAAGGGTCGCTACCGTTAATAATATTAATTATAAAACTTTATTTATTTTAGCCTTATTATAGGGCTGAGTTACTATATATATATTAATAATATATATAAATTATTAAAGTTACTAATCCGGTTAAAATTAACCCGGAGTTATTAAATTTATTAAAAGTAATTTACCCGGACCCCTAATTTACTAAATTTATTAATAAGACGTTAGTAGCTTTATCCGTAAACTAGGGCTACTAATAATATTTTATTAATAATTTTTATTTAGAAAAGTTATTAATAGGACGCTACCAGCCCTATCCGCGCGGGCGGTAACTCAGGTTTTAATAGGAGTTCTTGAGATTTACCGATATCTAAAACTAGTATCTAGAATAAACTAGTATACTATATTAATAACCGAGCTCTATAATCGTAATATAATAGTAAAAAGCCGTCGAGACTAGGTTAGTATATATAATCTAATCGTTAAGGTAGATTCTCTGGTTTATTATTATTTTTTTAATATAACTAGTAATTACCTTATCAAGGTTACTAGTAGAGGTATAATAACTACGGGAGTAATCTTTAAAATACACGTCTAATTATAGATAGTAGTAGAGGTTAAATAGTTAATTATTATTTGTAGTATTACTATTACTATATATTTAGTATATAAAGATAGTTTACTAAGTAACGCTAAACCTAATTAAATTAGACTATAGTAGAGATTCTACTCAAATACTAATACTCCTATTTAGAAGCGACGACTTTATATATTAATAATAGTACTAGTTTATTAGATAATACTCTCTATAGCTAGTCCTAGTATAACCGGTATATAGGCGAATTTATTAGGGCCTACTAACTTCGTTATATAGTTAGTAATTATAACCGACGTATTAATATAAATAATTTCTAATTTATATATTTCCGATATTAATTACTTTATAAAATAGTAGTAGTTCCGAATATATTTAATACGCGAGTAGTTTACTAGGTTTAACGCTATCTTAATAGTTAACTAATTATTAGTATTAAAGCGAATAGGGTTAAAGTTATTATTAATATATCCTAACTCCTTAAGGAGTAGCCCTAGGAATAATAATTCTTTAATAATATTAACTTAAGCTATATACTCAGCTTTAATAATTAATAAGATATATAGAGTTTACTATTTCAAGAACTAAATAATAGGTCTATTCTATAACTACGATATATAACTAGATATAGTATAACTAGTATCTTTATAGTCGGCCTATAGGTTATTAATCTAGAGTACTAATTTACCTTTAAGGTTAAAACTAGTATTATAGATATTTAATTTATAGTATAATCCTAGGTTTATAGTACTAGCCAATATTTTAAATTCGCTTTATAATATTAAAATATATACTAGTAGGGTTTATAGTATAACGACCGTATTTACTAACGATAAATACTAGATCGGGCCTAGTTATAATCATTAACTATTATAGTACTCCTATTAAGAATTTATATACTTTAGTCTCTTCCTTATTAGTTTCGTAGCCGTTAGGAGCCTTTTATATATTATTACCCTAGTTTATAAACGTTACTATAGGGTAGTATTCGAGTATATCGATTTATTTAAAAGGTTACTTAGTAAAGCTAGCCTAGTTAATATAAATAATATATTTTAGAATAATCGCGAATAATCTTTATACCTAGATACTATAAAATTTTGCCTAAATATTTCATCTTTAAGTATTTATCTAGTTATTATTTTAATAAACTAGTACTAGCCTTATTAAAAGCGAGAATAAGAATATCGTTCATCGGTAAATTTTAAAAGTAAATTTTAGTATACTCTAAGCGCTATTAGCCCTATTAGAAAACTATTTATAAGTTTATACTAAAACTCTATATTAAATACCGACCCGAGGTTTAGTAGGATTAATAAATTAGGGGTCCGGGTAGGGTCCTATTAATAAATAGTATTTACTATTAATAGGTTCAATAGGTTCAGTAACTCGATAAATCGTTAGTAACTTAAATATTAGACGAATAGGCCTATTACATACCCTATAATATACGTATTTATATACGTATTAGTATACGCTATAATATAGGTTATAATATAGGTTATAGTATACCCTATAGTATATATAATAGCGTGCGCAGCTTACGTATACTATTAAATAGTATACGAATAATATACGTAAAGATATCCTAAATAATATACGATATACGCCCCCCGTAATAGCCCTTAAAACTTTAGACGAAAGGCCCCCATAATATATATAATTATAGTATACGCTAAGGCATACGCCAAGGTATACGTAATAATATACGATATACTATAGTATTTATATACGTATTCTTCCCGGATATACCCGGGTGACGCCCCTATAAGAACTTTCGTTAAAACTTATTATTCCGGGCCCGGTAGGTCGCTAGCGTTAATAATCGTCGTTGGAAGTCGCTACCGTTAATAGTATCGATTATAGAATTTTATTTATTTTAGCCCTATTATAGGGCTAAGCTACTATTAGTATATTAATAATATATATAAATTACTAAAGTTACTAATCCGGCTGAAATTAACCTAGAGTTATTAAATTTATTAAAAGTAATCTACCCGGACCCCTAATTTACTAAACCTACTAATAGGACGTTAGTAGTTTTATCCGTAAATTAGGGCTACCAGTAGCGTCCTATTAATAACTTTTATTTAGAAAAGTTACTAATAGGACGCTACTAGCCCTATCCGCGCAGGCGGTAACTCAGGTTTTAATAGGAGTTTTTGAGATTTACCGATATTAATATAAATAGTAATAATTATTCTATTTCTATAAACGAATATTAAATAGTCTTTATTAAAACGCTCGTATCTATTTACCTCGAAGGTACGTAAAATATTATATTATTCGCGAGGTAATTATTTAAAATTATATAAAGTACGCTTTAATAAGTAGGTAATGTTACGATCCCTATTAATATATCTATATAGTTATTCGATATAGACCTCTTTTTATAGTAGTATTTCTAGGAATACTAAAACTACGTCTAAATGTTTTATTTCCTAGTCGTATTTAGTCTTTAACGCTAGTAGAATATACTAGCTTAAAGATTTTATTATTAATAAGAAGATTTTATAGTAATCGAGACCCTTGATTTACCTAAATCCCTTAGTAACTTAACGGGCCTTATACTAATTAGGTACTTTTATTAAATCTAGTTTAATTATTAATACCTACTATCCTAGTAATACTCTTTTACTAGGCGGTACCGGAACGAGATCCTAAACCCTACTACTTATAAGATTATTTAACTCTTCTTTAAATATCGTATACTATTTCTCTTTATCGGGTTTATTTAGTACTTCTTATATAGTTAACGGGACGGTAGGAATATTATCTAGTTTAACTTTACTAGTTTTTAATATAAATCCGCGCTTAGTATATTACTTAGTATTATAGAGTTCGTGATAGTTAATTTTATCCCGGTTCTTACTAGTTCTTAATTAAGAAACTGGCTTATTATCTAATATTTCTATTTCTTAGATAAGTGATTTAAGTTATAATTCAGTTTCTTTAGGAAATACCTCTACGTTATTAATAAATAGTATTACTATAGGACTATTAATAATAATATTATCGTCGAGGTTATCTATCTCTTCGTTTATAAACTGTATTAATACTAAATTAGCGTTAACGGTATCTTTAGAAAAGAAATCCTAGGAATTATTATTATATATTTTACCCTCGTTTCTTTATTAGTAATAGCGTCGTTGAATTTTATTTATAAGGCGCGAAGGACTTACCTATTTTTAAAGTCCTATAGACGGTATTAATTTAATCCTTTATAATTAAGGAATTTATATTTTCTACTCTTATTATCTAGCTTCCTAAGTACCGGATCCGTATTATATATATAGGTAACGTAACCGAAAGTATATATATAATCGAGTCGGGGTTTATAACCGTATTAAGTTTTAAAAAAAGGTTATTCTATTAAGTATTTTAATAGGCGAACGGTTTTTATAATAAATTATAAAATTTAGGGCTTCGCCCTATATAGATTAAAATAAACCGGCGTTATTTAGAATACTTTTTACTCTCTCGAATAAAGTACGAAAGATATATTCTATAATAGGGTTTTAGTTTAAATTATAGAGAGTAAATAACTCCTATTAAATCCCGTATTCTTTTAGAAAGTCTTAGTTTTTATAACTAGTATAAATAATTTTATTATCCGTACTAAATCGTTTTACCGGATAACCTTAAGTCGATATCTAATTTAGGTAATTCTTAGTAATAACTAGTATATCGGATTTCCTCTTTAGTAAAGTTATAAAAGTTATATCGGTGGCGTTATTTATAAAGGATTTAGTATAAGAGTACTTCTTTATTATTTATTTAATTAATCCTCCCCCTATGAGATTAGAGTATATAAATATACCCTTTACCGTTTCCCGCTTATTAGGGTTCTAGCGACGAGGTTAACGAGATAGTTCCTTAGTTTATTTCCTTATTATATATAGTTTATATAACTTATAATCTAGAATTAATTTCTCAAGACGATTTATTTCGTTAATACTATCCTGCCTACTCGCTAGGTTTTGAAACCGTTTAGAAACCGTTTATAAACCGTTTATAAACTATTTTCAAACCGTTTTTAAACGGTTTCTTAACCGTTAATCGACGGTTTCTTAACTAGATAGATACTAATTATACGACGGTTTTAAGATTAATTAACGTCGATACTTCTCTTCTTAAAACTATTAACGGTTTATAGTTTTAGTTATAAAACGGTTTAAGAACGGTTTAAAAACGGTTTAATTCTCGTTTATCAACGGTATATAGACGGTAATTAAGCGGTAGCGAAATATAAACAAAAATCTATAAAATATTCTCTAAGTCCTTTAATACTAGGCCTATATAAGACTAGTTTTATATGTATACTTTTCGTGAAAAGTTCGAAAAAACACTTTTTAAAGTCTTAGCGTTGATATTTAACGTAATATAAGTTAAGCGAGTTTTCAGCACTATAAGGAACTTCAAAAACTTTAAATATTTTATTAGTAGGGTTATTATAAGTTTTTAAACGGTTAATAAACCGTTACTAAACCGTTAATAAACCGTTGAATAATAATTTTCAACGTTAAGTAGCTAGCTATTTTCTTCGAACGATCAAATAACCGTTTTTTACCTAGTATTAAAAAGATTGACGGTTTTAATAGGTTTTAAGTAGTATATCGACCGTTTTTCACCCGTGAATATACCGTTCAAAACTTAATACCGTTGAAATACCGTAAGAAAACTAGATAAATACGGTTGAATAACGAGATCAAAACTTATTAGAGGGCCTATACTGTATCAATTCCTTTATTTATAGTAACTAGCTTCTTTATATCCTATACATTTAAATATACTAGACGATAGTGCTATTGATCCTAGGAGTAATGATTTACGGGGTAGTTATATAACGATTTTAATATATATAATATTTTTGAATACTTTAAATCTAGTAGGTAATTAGTATTATCACGTATTCTTAATAGTACCTTCTTATTATTAGAATCTATAATATCGAATCTATTATTTATAATAGTAGTAGAATATCCCTTTTATTCGAGAGTAGTAATTAAGAGTAAGTTATAATTTATTCTAGGTATATAGTATATATTAATAAGGATAATTTAATCTAGTTTACTATCGATAATTATCGGATAATATATAGATTCTATACTTTCTATACGAAGATATTAACTATTAATCCTATTTAGGGAATCGTTATATAACTCGTAGGAAATGAACTTGGTTTTATCCTATAATATATATACGTTAGAGGCGGTATCTATATAGACTACGTCCTCCTTAACGTTATATACGATATTGGTATTAATACATTTCTATTTAGTCGTAAATGATTTAATTTATATACCCTTAGAACTATTATTATCCTAGTTTTAAACTATAGTTTTATTCGACTTCTTATTGAAATTCTTTTTTATATAGTCTTCTTTACCTTTTAATAACTTCTAGTCCTATAGGCGTATTTTAGGGTAAAGATAATAGTATTTATTCTTATTATTATAGGGCGATTTATAATAGGAGTAGAGAGGTTTCCCCTTATCCTTCTTATTTTTCTCGTCTTTACTATTATTATTATTAGTAGTAGGAGGCTTCCCTTTTCTAAACTTATCCTATTTACTAAATCTAGTTATATAAATATACTAATTTTCTTTTTTATCTCTAATTATCCGATTATATTAACCGAGAGTAGCGGTTATATTATTAATACTAGGTTTTTATTTCTCTTTAGTATCCTAAATTAAGCTAAATAATAGGGGAGCTAGACTCTCCTTTAAATCTATACGAAGGAAGATATTAAATATTTATTTAGGTAGTAATAATCCTATTTTAACTAAAATTTAATATACTATTTTAATTATTAAGATATAAGCCTCGATACTAGTATATTTTAACGAGTCGATTTTTAAGATTTTAAATATTACTTTATCTCTAGTACCTAGATTACTCTCGCTATATAATTTTATAAATATAGTCTATTAATTAATAATATTCTCGATACTTTTTATATACCTCTATAGGCCTTATTTAATAAAGAATATTAATTTAGTTATAACTCTAGTATTCTTTCTATCCTAGGTCTTTACCGCTTTTTATTATTTTATTAACTCTTTTTTATAGTCCTCCTTTTCCTTTTTAGTAGAGAGTTCTTTTATTTCCTAAATAAATTCTATAGGAGTAATAAGTGGAAGCTCTTTACTTAATATTATTTAGTCGACGTTATTGAGGATTTATTTACCTATTATTTCGCGCTTAAACTTGGGCTAGTTCTTCGGCCTATTTAGCTTCTTAATTTTAAATTCCTAGTAATCTATTATAGTTACTATTTACTACTATATAGACTAGGATCTAGAGGTAGATCTAGGGGTAGTACTAAAGTCGTTATATATATAGTTTAAAGGCTTCTTTAAACGTGTTTACTAAAAGATAGTAGATATTAAACCCGGGCTTATAACTCTTTAAAATATACGTTTAATTATAGATAATAGTAGAGGTTAAATAGTTGATTATTATCTATAGTATTAGTATTATTATATATTTAGTACGTAAGGCTAGCTTATTAAGTAACGCTAAACCTAATTAAATTAAACTATAATAGAGATTTTACTTAAATACTAATAGTAACTATATTAATAGAATTTAATAATAGTAGTAGTAATAAGGCGAGTAACGCTTAAACGTCCTTTAGATTATATTTACTATATAGAATAGAACTTTAGATTACCGCGGGCCCTATAAACGGGTTAGGTTCAATACCTTAACGACCTCTATTAATTAATAAGTTTTACGTAAATAATGAACCTACTAGACTATTGAACTATAGTAGGTAGAAACACTTCTTGATTAATTATCTATGGAGGATAAAAGCGAATATACGTATAAGACCCTAATACTAAGTATTATTAAGTATCTATTTACTAAATAGTTACTAAGTAGTCCTATACTCCTATATTCTAACACTCCCACTCGAACGAAATCCTCTATTAAAAAGTCTCTAAAATAGCCCCGTATTCCCCCTATTTTAGGGTCGTTATAATGGGTTATAGAGGCCAAAACCATAGTTTATAGAGGTTAAGTTATAGGCCTAAGCTATAATTAATAGGGGCTAAGCTATAGGGCTAAATCATATCGGTGGGGGCCAAGTTATAGGGTTAAGATACGTCGGTAGAGGCCAAGCTATAGGGCTAAACCACGTCGGTAGGGGCTAAAGGAGTAAAATTCCGTTTTTTAATAAAACACGGTATTTTAAAAAAATTATTTGACAGTCAACCTGTGCACGCTAAATTTAAGTAGTAACTAGGTCGGAATATTAATAAGCGATATAAATACCACGAGAAAATTATTAGAAAATAGTCGGATATTATAGGGTTTTACGGGGAAGTGATTACTAAAGGTATAAGGACCGCCTAGGATACTACGGGGACCGCGTTAAATACTACGGAGGTAACGATATACGATTACAATAAATATTTAAAGGATATTCTAACGACGTATATATTTATTAATAAAGGTTATAGGAGGGCTAAATAAGAATAATATATTATAAGGCGATTTTATCGTCGCTATATATAATCTAAAAGTGCCTAGAGCGAGTTAGGATATACCGTTATATATACGGACGCGATTTGGCTGAAATTTGGAGAGTATACTTTATAAAGACCTTAAATAAGGCCTTAAAGATTTAATAATAATCTATAAGGTAATTATTAGTTAGTATTAAATTATATATTAATTTTTAATTTTCTAGGAAGGCGCTAAGTGTATATTAAACTCTAAATCCGGCTCTTTAAATACGCCCGTAAAGTCGTATTTTTAGTATATAAAGGCTTAAAAATCCTTTTATAAAAGTATTAATAGGCTCCTATATAAGTTATCAAAGGCCTAAAATAGCCCGAAAAATATTAAATTTAATTTTAAAAAGGGCTTTAATAAACCTATTAATAATTTAATCTACTATAAAGATATAACGGAATTTAATTTTATTTAATATAATTTTTTCGTATTAAAAGTAGTACTATAAGTTAATATACTTAATACGACCGTAATTTTAGGGGTTCTTAGCTAGGGCTATAATACCCTAATTATTATAAAAGATAACTATAGTAAATACGAAGTATATAGGTATCGCTAAAAAGGTAATAAATATATATAGTATATTAACGAGTAGTATTAATATATAATCTTTAGATTTCCCCCTAGTATAGGGTATAGAGGTAATAAATATTAATTATTTTAATAACCATTTAAACTAAATAGTT
>JAABUS010003634.1_pt1 | contig 24409 bp, 25 predicted proteins | sample 5560161 | NCBI WGS metagenome assembly JAABUS01 (sample SAMN10711885, study PRJNA513376) | rock metagenome | isolation source: Antarctica rocks | place: Antarctica: Victoria Land, Trio Nunatak nord | collected 2016-01-04
GGTGGTATCGATGACGGGCCGGCGTCGCTTTGATTCGATGCTGTAGCTATTGATTGGAAGAGGTCTGACAGAGTGAGGAGGCTCTGAGGGGGAGCCCAGGGGGGATAGATAACATGAGATTGATACTCTCACTGCAAGCCTTGACGATACCCGATGCTGTATTTTGGATGCATGTCTGTGATTTGAATGTTCCTTGGTGAGTAGGGAAAGAAGACAAGAGTGCTATGGGTTCGCAAGTCATGAAGCATGTCGAAAACAACACGTTTACAGCAACACACAGCAACCACAAATGCAGACTCCTCTTCAAAGCACCTTCATTTTCTCTCATTTCTCTCATCCTCACTTTCATCACCACACCCTCCCAAAACAGGCGCCAAGCTTTCGCCTCCCACCCAAAACGCACCCTCCCTGAACCAATCTACTGTACAAAGAGCGGTTTCCTGCCCCCTCCCAAATCCGTCAATGCTATAACGCCATGCCGTATGCTCGCCAAAAGACTACAGAAAGAGTTTTTTCCTGTCGCTCCGATGCCAAGAAATCGTGAGAATTGAACACCAAGGCTCCAAAGCCAGTTGGGCGTTGTGGAATTTGCATCTAGCGTGTCAAAGTCCAAGCGCTAGTTTTGCCGGCCAAAAAATCGCTCAATTGGTTCATGGTACCATGTGCCCGTCGTCGTCGTCGTCGTCGTCTTCCATTTGCTCCATTGCCTCTTTGATGTAATGGGACGCCTTGACTTATTATTAGCACTTTGACCAAGACGTTTGGGAAGCCACGCAAGAAGATCAAGGAAGCACAAACCTTTGGATCCAAATTCAACGCCGTCGTAAAGTGCTTAATCGCATTCCCCTTCTGCTTCAAAACCTTGTACACCCTTCCCAACAAGAAATGCACATTGGCCTCGTCCGGCGCAATATCTTTCAGCACCCTCAGGTCCTCCAAAGCCTTCTGTGGTTCGTGAAGTGCCATCAAGACTCTTGCCTTTTTGAACCTGCTCAACGCGCTCTTGGGTGCTAGTTCGCAGCTTCGAGCGTACTGTGCCAATGCTGCTCTGGGGTTCTTCATTTTCTCTAACACAACGCCGATGCAGCAAATGAGGACGGCATTGGTGGGGTTAATGGTTGCGGCGGTGCGATAATGCTGTTCTGCGAATTCGTATTTCCCTTGCTTTTCGAAGACCTTGCCCAGCCCATACCAGGCGTTGTAGTGGCGGTTTTCAGCAGCTATTGAGCTGCGGTAGGCGGCGAGAGCCTTGTCGTATTCTTCGTTGGCGACATGCTCGTGGCCTTGTAACGTAAAGGCGTAGGCAAATTTGGGGTCGAGTTGAGTGGCGCGTTTGAAGCATTTGAGCGCTTGATCATGGTCTTTTTGCAGGGAGAAAGAGTTGCCAACAGCGCACCAGGCTTGAGGCGAGTCTCGGTCTATGTCAATTATTTCATGAGATAGAAAGGCGAGGTCAATCTCCTTTTTTAAGTGCCACAGGATCGTGGAATATACTTCCATATCTGCGAGTCTGGCTGGTGCGATTGTTTTTATTCGGGTGAAGTACTTTTCGGCTTCGGCATACGACGCCTGTTCATAAAGCGCACGACCGATCTGGGCAAGAACCCAAGGTGTTTCTCTTTGACTTGGTATTATTGAGTTAAAGATTTGCAGGGCTTCTTGACATCTGTAATGACTCAGGCAGAAATAGCCACTACCGAGCTTTGTAAATAGCTCTAAGAGCCATTGTAGACTGTGGTATTCCTTCGCTTTTGCACTGTCTTCTGGCTTTCTTGATGGAGGCACGTTGGAGTGAGCATTTGAAATGGGTTTTTGTTCCTTGCCATCAATATCCATGGGATCGCCGTGCTTCCGATTTCCACTAACAACGCGCCCAACCGTGAAGGCATTGGCACTTCGGCCCTTCGTCCCTGTGGCCTTGGCCTTTTTGAGCTCTCTGCTGTCTTTCGTACCCAAGCTGCCAGATGATGACGAAAACTTACCGCTTTGCGGTCTAATCTGGTTGAAAAGTCGGACGCTTCTCCGTTGAGGTGCCATCGGATCGTTCAAGTTCGCGGCAAGAGTAGTGTTAGAGCTTATTGATGCAGATTGTGCTATTTGTCCGGAAACGGTCCGTTTCCGCTCTCCGGCTCCAGTGTTCAGTGCAGGCTTGGTGACATTGTTCGTTTCCATGTCCTCAGACTCGTTCTTACTTCTAGACTTTGATCTTATTGTATTAGAACGCATTTTGGGTGGTGCATCAATGCTAAAGTCCATTCCCAGGCCCTGCAGCGTCCGGGCTTTCCTCATAGGAGCCAAAGGCGGTTCTGTGGATATGGGCATCGCTGCGGTGACTCCTCCGACATCTCTTCCCAACAGAATCTCCGCGGTCGACTCTCGTTCCGGATCTGTTGGTGTATCCATCACCTGTATATCAAGTCCACCTCCACTAGTGATAGGTGTGACGGTAATTTTGCTGCCATTCAACTTTTCAAGCAAGGCAGAATTTCCAATGTTGTGACGCACATCCCCATTGATTCGGTTCTTGGAAATGCTGAAAGGGTCGTTACTAGGAGGTGGTTGAGATGGGTTATGACTGTTGACCTGGGTCTGTGCAAGACCAGATGAGGGAGGCGGTTCGTCAGGTACTTCTGAAGAAGACTCTTCCGCCGTCGGTGTCGCTAGACCACTCATCATTTCTGGGGTCATCTTAAATATGTTCGGAACTCGAACGTTGACGCCTGCAAAAGGTTAGCAGTGGTTTCTTCTAGATTTTGCTAGTGACACACCCAAATCACAGAGATCGAGGAAAGCATCCCACATGAAGGGATTAAGCTTCAAAGCCTCGGCATAGCATTCTATTGCTCTGTTTGTATCATGGTAAGCACGCCATAGCTTCCCTTGCAAGCACTGAACAGCTGCGGCGTCCGGCATAGCTTGTCTTCGGGTATCCGTGTGCTTGTCTTCAAGAATTAGAATGTCAGCTATCAGCCGCTGGGTCATGGCTATGTGATCTTGAACTTACTCCAGCTATTCCTGTTTGACCACAGATTTTTACTTCGGTCTATTGCAGCAATGCCTTCCATGCATTTGTCCAGTCCCAGACACGCTTGCGCAAAGACGTATGAGCAGCCCAGATGAGTTCCTCTCGACCCATAAGTTCTGCTCCAATCGTAGGCGGCCTTCAGTTGCCCCAACCGCAGATGACATAGTGCTAGGAGATACGCTGCTTCTGATGATCGGGGCTCGTAGGCATGCAGTCGGCCGGCAAGGAAGAGGGCGTTCCGAATGAGGTTGCAGTCCAGATGATAGTAGATAAGCTGTCGTAGCTGGCTAATGATATAGGGGTTAATGGGCGACATTGCCAGAGGAGGCTCTGGGTCTTGAGCGCGGTCGTGGGGCGGCTGTTACTAGAAGATGTAGGGGAATTCCGGAAGCAAGAGTGGGTTCGGAGTGGATAGGATTGTAGTCGACAGAACTTCTGTGGGACCGACCATCTGGACCCAAGCTCTTCAATCTGGGGGTCGATTAGGATTGCTTCGGCAGAAGTGGAGATGACTTCCGCATTGTTGAGTACTGCGACTGAGCGTACCTTCCTCAAGAAGGTCTTGAGGTCTTCAACTCCTCGAAATTAGTTGTATTTGTGAATGCTGAAGCTGTATTGACAAAGAGAAGCCCTTTCAAAAGTGATTAGATTCAGCGCCGGAAATTGGTCATAATGATGATACAGTAGAAATCAATGAGAGCTGTGTCCTGCTCATTTCAATATTGAAGAGACCTCCTGGCTAAGTGTGGTTACTCAAGAACGTGATGTTTTGGTGAGGGTTTAGATTTGGAGGGCCTCTCGTTGATTGGTCAACAAGCAAGCGCTTGAAGTTGCTGCCAGCAACCTGAGGCTCATTCGCTATTCTACTTCACTCCGATTCATTGAAATAATTTCTTCGCGAACAATTGACCAATGGCGCAGGTAGACGGTACATTCTGTATTCAGAACCATAGACGACTGATTGTATTGAGTAGAAAGCTGCAAAGCAGCAAGCATCGCGCAACACCGCAATTCTCAATCGCGCGCACCTGATCTCCTTCGGAGTCAACACATTCTTTGGCCTACTACGCTTCATATTTCTCCGAGCTTCCTGTACTCGCGCTACGTATCTGCTCTACCTCATACTATCCACGCCGGCCTTCATTATAGAATTTTGGTTGGAGAAGATAGGGCGACCAACAGCCGCACAAAATGGGGAACTCAAAAAGTCTGGTGAGGATCTTGAAGCCCAGGGCTTGACCGAATACCTGTGGGATGTCCTCTACTGGTCATGGGGCTGCACAAGTACGGCGAGCGTTTTTGGCAACAAGGCGTGGTGGGGCTGGGCTGTCATCCCTATGTACTCCGTCTGGCTTGCGTGGACCACTTTTGGCGGAATAAGACAGGGTATGGCAGGACTACAAGGTGGTGAAGAAGCAGAAAATGGCGGCGGTACAAGCAATAGACAGAAGAAACTGGAGAAACGAGGAGGCCAAAAAGTCCAGTATCGATGATAGGTTATTGGGTTGGTACTCCGTACAGGGAAATCTGGCTTGGGAGGTGGTCAAGCCTATGACAAAGGCCAGCTGAGCGTTTAATACCACCTAAGGAGAAGGAGGGCCTCTTTCCTACCAGCCGTGTCGCCGGGTGAAACGCAAACGTCAGAAGGGTCCATTGTCTACAGTGCAAGCTGTCATATATTTCAAACCCTTAAAAGATGGGCGCCAGTTTGTAAACGCCTGGATCTATAAACGAGGCTGTGGCGACTAAGGACATTTGATTAAACGCCTAACGCTTATGAAAAACAAAAATGGCTGATGCGCTGTACTGGAGTTCTCCAGGCATTGCAAGGATTGGCGGCATCAGAAACAGAATACCTGATCAGTCAGCCTGCTGACAGGTCGTGGTTTCTCGTAACCTAGCGACTCTGTTGCTTTCTTCATGGCGCTAACCATAGGGGGAGGCCCACAGATAAGGATCTTGATATCGTTGGCGGGCGCAGGTAGTTTAGCCTGCAATTTGGTCAACTTTGAGCCCAGATGTGTCCGTCCTTCATATTTCTACGTACCTTGATCATCTCTGGTGTAGCGAATCCAACACCGCCGTCCCATTTATCTGGGGGGTTGTTGAGGACGTAATGTACATGGAATCCATCGTCCTCTTTCGCAAGTGCATCCAAGTCGTCCTTCAGTAGTATGTCTTCCAAGGTAACATTTGCAAAGATCAGATCCACCTCCGTGGTGTCTTTGCCACCGTTTCTTGGCCTCCCTCTGATAATTGCCCTTATAATTTGCAGCATCGGAGTGATACCTGTTCCACCAGCGATCATACCAAAATGTCGTACTAAACTGGGAGTATACACCATGGCGCCCTTGGGGCCCTTCACTTTCAGTGTCTGCCCAATCTTGAGGGTCGCCATGTGCTTGGAGATGTTGCCGGTGGGATATGATTTGATGAGGAGATCAAAGTAGCCGGGGTTCTCGTCTCCGGAAATGGGTGTATACGAGCGAACCACTTCCTTGGGCTGGCCTTCGATCATTGCTGCCACAGACATGTGTTGGCCAATTGGCAGGCCCAGTATGTCGGTAGAGTTTGGTAAATTGAAGCGATAGCTGCGTAACGTCAATTCGGCCCGGCGTATTCCACAAATTGGGGCGCTTACATAGCAACGTTATGGGAGAGGACGGTCTTTTCTTTGAGAGGAAATTCTTGGTAGACTTCAGGCTTGAGGACTTTTTTGACTTCTATTTCACAAACCTATCTTAGCTCCCATGCAGACCATTGAGGATTGGCGGCTTTGGCCGATTTGATTATCATAACTGACGATTATTGTAAAATTTCCACGCTCCAAGCAACACTGCTACCACTGCCGCATATGGAAGCCATTCCTTCTTGACAATCGCGACACCGACTAACAGGAGACCTGAGGGAATATAGACACCATTGATATATTGGGGGGATAGGAAAGAAGCAGGTCGGATCTGATGAGCTGAAGACATGTTCTCACGCTGAAAGAAGTGAGACTGGATCAGTAAGTGGTTTGTCACCCCTCAAAGTACTGTGATGCTCCGTACTCGTTGCGCAGCCCAACAAATTATCACTTACAGCTCCCCTCCTCCGGGCTTTCCGTGCATCTTCGCTATCTAATCGATAAGCGCGCGCCCTAGTGTGATGGAATTCGCAACTGCAGACGTGCAACTTACCAATATCAAAACCATGTTCTTTCTAGCCAGAATTTTTAAGACCGTTTAGACGTCTTTCCTTTTAGTCTCTTTTCAAGAAAGATTCGCTCGCTTGTATGGTCTCTGTTGCCGATTGAGCATTTCTGATATGAATAGCACTGCGTAGATCTGTTATGTGTTGATTAAAAAAAATCGTGGCCGAATTCTTCCTCTATAAATTTCTCCCTTGAAATGGCATCTGCTTCGGATATCGAGGCCATTGGGTTGATGTTGGATGATAAGGATCGACATAATCTCAGTATAAGAGACGAAAAGTATCAAGTCCATACATGGGAAAATCTCAAGCACACCATAGGCATGGGATCATTTTCACATCGTCAGAACTCTACTGATACCCAGCAGCAACCAACAACTTGGGAATATTAGACCGCTTTCCATCTGACTTGATCCGCTACAAACTATGGACCGAACAGATCAAAGCGGAACACGGCTCAATAATTGATTTTGTTTGTCGAGAACGCTTGCATTGGGAGCCGCTGCCTCCGTCGCCTGCAACCAATGGTCCAATATTTGTGTGTCGCAGTCCTATACCTTTCGCCAATGCCGAAGATTATAGAATCTTAAAGAACGACTGGCCCTACGGTGTAACGTCGAATATCACTCACTTGGTAGTGTGGCTCAAGACAAGGATACCAACACGGGAAAGCGATGGTGATCTAACGTTCGAGTCGCGTCAGATTCTCCAGGACTTTGTGCGGAGAACATTTGAGGAGAGACTAGCGAAGGATGGAAACTCAGAGGACCGAGTTCTTTGGTTCAAGAATTGGAGCAGACTGCAGAGCGTCAGAGGTTTAGAGCATGTTCATGTTCTTGTACGGGATGCGCCACAAAGCATCTTAGATGAATGGACTAAGGCCAAAGGATGAATTTTCAGCGATTGTAACCAGTGTTTGCCTCTTATCAGGAGTTTATTCTGGTCTAATCTATACCTAGGATTCAGCCGCATCCGTGCTCGTTCAGAGAGCATTACGATGCCCGCTTCTTTTGGCTTTCCGGGAGTTTCGGAGCAAGTTATCTCATTGCATTAGACCAATCAAGTGTTCGGAAAAAGAAAAGGCTCCCTGTCAAATGAAGTGGCAATTTTGCAAATCTGGGCCGTTGTTTGTATACCTTCAGTAAGTTGGTGTAGCCGAACCTACAATTGATTTTTCCGACTTCTGAAGCTGTATATCGACCTGTTCGAGCCAACATCGAGGGTAAGACAGGAATCCATCGCGTTTGAGGCTGTCCCTTGAAGATTTCAAATCCGATTAGCGTGGTGAACAGATTACTAGGCGACCCTTAACTTCCAAGACGCCTGTCCAAATCAGTGGTAGTCATGCGTATGTGCTGGTTCGGTCACTTCACTACGAGTGGAGAACCATGAACGGATACATTGGTTGCCCGACAGATATAGGGTCTATACTCGATCGTTCATATTTCCGTACAGAGAAGCATGAACTAAACCATTTGCAATGTGATAGTTTTATTAAGTTTGCCATTGATATTGACACGCAGTATAATGGTCGCCATAGGGATTTAATAGAAAGGCCAGCTGCACCTCTTTTATGCCTCTCTCGATTTGACGAGAAGCCAGTATTAACAGTTCGAGGTCATGAACATGCGTTCAAATTCGTGGCAAGCTGGAGCATGATAAGAATGCAGGGCCTATAAGAGGCTGTACTACACAGATTCGACGCAGAGGAGCTGCTAACATCTTTCCCGCTATCGGTTCTAAAAAAAAGGCATCTTGAAAGGTCATTGTATAGCGACTAGGTCTGGTGCTTGAGACATAATTGGTATAATTTAGGAAGCACCTGTCTTCAGGCAGGTTGGCTTCAATCCTCGACCCGGTAGATTGTGCCATAGCACAGAGCTCCTCTGATGAACACGAATGTGCCCGAAAATCCATAATGATGAGCATGTCCAATTAAAGCCACGCTGGTAGGACCTTTACGGGCGCCACTTATCATCATTTCAAATGAATACTGCCATAAAAGGGGCATCAGGTCTCGCGCTTTCAGGCATTTCTAGTACCGTAGCGAAGGAAGGTGGTGGCATTGCATTGACTCTCGGTGGAAGCATATTGTGAGGTAGTGGAGCGGTGGACTTGATGAACGCTTTCCTTTTTTCCGAATTCAGTACCAATCGGGCCGGCTTTTCTGTATAAAAGTGTTTGTCAAATCAAGCGTCTGCATGTTAGGATGGTTTTGGTAACCTGTCAGAGCCGTTCGAAGGCGCACGATACCCCAAGATCTCTGGCAGGATCGAAAGATTGTACGTATGTCAAAGCATACATAGACTGAACAGGGCCACGCTGACCATGCAGGATTGTAGTGAGGCATTATTTTGCGATTCTCCCGTGAACCAAAAGCTCAAGAGCCTTCGACTTATCCTCACGATCCCACCTGCTGTTGGAAACAGGTCAATTAGAACCAAAGCTCAGAGTGTTCGGCGGAGTCGCTATTGAAGGTGCTCGAACGTACAACAGACGGTATGCATGTCCACAAGAAACAAGGTCAAGCTCGACAGCAAAGAAACTGTCAAAAATTGCTAGACTATCAAAAGCACTCGCGCAGGCTAAACTGATCGTACAAATATATCAAGTCTAAGATGCTAAGGATAACCTCGACCGTATCATAACAGCATACCTAATCACCCGCGGATAGAAAGCTCGGCAAACCAAAGGCCCCCTCAACATTCCGCTAGCTTCCACTGCTTAGATGTCTGTCAAAGATGGTAGAAGTACCTCGGGGTGGACCAAAGTCAAGGTGTTTCCACTTCCAAATTGGCTCCGCTCTGATGACTTCTTCTTCTTCTTCTTTTTCTTCTCCGTCTTCTTCTTCGTCACCAGTCATATACATCTCCCAGTCCCTACCAAACACCTCCGAACATCTCATCAACCCGACACCGACTGCGTAGTCGCCCTGAAGAAGTAACATCCAAACAATCCGAGGCGCGTATAGACGAGCCAAAAAAACCACAAACCCACTTTATTCTCTTTCGTCATAGCTTTGTAGGTCTCCACGCTCAAGCCCATATCGAACCGTAGCGGTGGTTCGTTCTCTACAGCAAAAGTCCGTTACTTCCTCACCCCGGTGCTTCCCTCCCTCAAGAAATCCTAAAGCCAATCGCAAGACGGCCCAAAATTTCCCCAACCTCCTTTTTCCCCTTTGGTATCCTAACCCCTTCATTGCCCAACCAAGTGGCCAAGATTAGCGCTTGGCAAACGCAAAGTTATTTGAAAGCCTTCGTTCCTATCTGTGTAACGAAATATGGTCTCCTTGATCCAGACAGAGGTTCTCAATGTCGGATTCGGTATCGCTCCGTTTTTTAATCTTCGTACTTGGAGTTTGGGAAGGTTTTGGGGGATGTGGGGATGATAATAATCTCGGGGGAAAAGGGGGTTGGGGGTTGACTGGGTGGAAGGAAGGGAGGGAGAGGGGGTGAGGAGAGGGTGGGGAGAAATGTGGGCAAAGAGGAATGGGGGAAGGTAGAGCGAGAGCGAGAGCGAGAGGAAAGAGTGTCCAAATTATAAGAGCAAAAAAAAGCAAAGAATAGATCGAACACCAGTCCCCGAACAAACCCCACCAACGCTCTCTAGCAAACGATCTCCTCGCTCTGAAACCTACCCACACCGACTATATCCCAGCTACACCACACCACACCACACCACACCAATTTCTCTCTCTCTCTCTCTCTCGTTCCGAACCCCCCAGACCTCACGAAAGGTCGTCCTAGAAAAAAACCTTTTGCCCTGCCCTGCCCTGCCCTGCTCCTGACTCCTCAACAAAAAAACCAATGCACAGCGTCTAGCGTCCAGCAACCAGTAGGGAAAGAAGGTGGGTGGGTGGGGCGTGGAAGCAAGCGCGGTTGGGGAAACGCCGAAGTATTAGGACATTTGGGATTGGAGATTGGGTGCGGAAGAAAGAAAGAAAGATGGATGGATGGATGGATGGTATATCGGTCAGCACCATCGAAGATCTCATTGCTTACCCCTTGACTGCCCTAAACGAACACAGATACATTCCAAACCGATCGACTGACCGTCCATCCAACCCAACCCAACCCAACCCAACCCATCCGATTCCTCCTCAAGATCTCTCTCAGTGGCGTAATTTCCTCTTAGCTCGCTAGTCCAGGAGAATTCTCAAAAGATCCTTGAACATAATAATCAGTATATTTATCGCAATAAAGCTCCCCCTCCCCCCTTCCTCCCTCGTGCCTACCACAGAGATTTCAAACCGCTTCTCCCATAGTCAAGAACATCATCCATCCCCTTCCGGAACCCCGTTTTTTCTTTCTCGGGAGCAGTGGTAAGGGTTTGTTCTTGCCCTCATCTGCCGGTGTCGACGGGCGAGGTCGGCGTGCGGTGGATCTTTCTGCTGGATCGAATGGGTGTGCGAGGTCGGGCCGTGAGAGTGGGGGGGGGGGGAGTTCACGATGGCGGGTAGGGTGAGTGGGGATGGGTGTTGTTCTTTGGTGGTGGGGGTTTGTGGTTGGTTGGGTGCGTTTGAGATATGGGGAGGGGTTGGAAGTTTCAGAGAGGGATGGAGATGGAGGGGTTGAGTGCTTTTTGTTGGGTTGTGGGTGATGGTGGTGGGAGTTGATGTTTGGGGGAATGCTTTTTTTTGGCATTGGAGCTGGTAACGGGATGGTTGTGGACGGGTGGTGCTGGGTATGAATCTTGTGTTCGCGGTAGAGGAGGAGTTGGGGGGCTCGTGTTGTTTGTTTTAAAAAGATTTTATAGGAGGGGGATTGGAATGGTTCGGTGGAATTGACGGATGATGAGGAGATCTTGTGTAGAGTTGGAGGTTTGTGCTGAGCATTGTGTGTGATGGTCAGTTTCTTTATATGAGACAGGACATCGTTATGATGATCCTATTGGAAAGAGCTTTCAGATACATCTATTGCATTGTTCCGCTGGTTCGATATCTCGAGCCGTAAAGGAAATAGACATCGAATTTTTCATGCGTTGGGGGAGTATGTTAAAACACCTCAAAGACCAAAAAGGAGAGATTCAAATCCTCTACACGTATTTTCTATAGGTGTAGCCTGTGCCATTTGATACAATAACAAAAATGAGCTTCCTGACAATAGTAGGGGTTTTCGCTGTTGCTGTTGCTGCAAGAGCGGTAGGTTAATCTTTCAATTCAGGGTGGAAACTGTTCTGTTCTGAGATCCATCGACGAGAGATGGTTTTGAGAGGTTTGCTATCAGGCGAGGTTATTTCGGCGTTGGCAGGGTTTTCGCTGCAGGGTTTTTGAAGTCATGATGGTGGAACGGTAGGGATCTGAAAGTGATAGGAAGATCTTGGTGGTGCATGGAGATTAGGTGTGATGGCGGCGATACTAGAGATACTTTCACGCTTGAGCCGAAAAAGGCTGTCTCTTTGGCCATGGGCTGTCTCATGGGAAATGGATTCGGACTTGAATCTTGTGAATGCTCATCGGCTTGAGCGTCCTGTAGAAAGTGCTTCTTTTTCTTTTTCTTTTTCTGGACTTTTACCTACAGGACAATGATTATTATCAAAGAATGCACGATTCATGATCCTCAACCATACGGGGGACTATTGATGGTACCGAAAGAGAAATTCGTTCCGGACCTGGAAATGCTGCTATACACGGTTTCCACTCCGAAGCCTCATGTGTGCATTCCTGGCACGGATCTTCACTCCCCTAAGATCTGGTGATCTCGGTAGATACAGCCGTCATCACGTCGCTCAGAGCAAAGGATGATTACGCACTCCCTCCCGTTCCCCGACCTTCCTTTGCTTTGGACGGAAGATTCTTCATTGAGTCCATTCTCAGTGCCGGTGAGGGTGTATATCCAGATTTGCCCGAAGGAACGAGGCTTGCACGAAAGGCTGAATCTATACACTCAAAAAAGAAATCATGACGATGGGCTGGTTAAGAAAGTACGGCCAAAAAGCAAAGCTGTGATGAGGAGAGATCGAGACCTATCTGATGACGATGGAGGCTGCCTCAAAGACAGTTCAGACCATCAAGGCATCAGGTGCTCCATCCCCCGAACCAGGACGAAATCTGCTAAATGTACTGGGTTGAAATACACAACGATGCGGTGAAGAGCTTCTGACCCGGCGAATACGCCTTGACCAGGTGTGTGGGTTTGCCGCTTCTAGAACATGTTGGTTGTGCTGTGACGGAACTTCCCAGAACAGCAATGCCGGCAGATACATTCCACAGTGGTGGACGAGGCTTGGGAGGGCAACGTTACTGGAACGGGGAGTCAGTAGTTCAGTGGGATCCACGCTTTTTTCATCTGCGTTCGTGTTCGCTTCTACATGTTGGTTACACGCAAAGAGTCGGGTCGCACAAACGGATAGCGCAAAGACAGAAGCACATTAACGATGCTATACGGAATACCGATTCCGGGGACCGGGGATATTGAGTGGGGGTTTGCTCCCTGAGATAGAGTTCGACAGCCGAATCGGGTCCGGGACACGGGACAAAGGCCGCACGCAAGATGAAGGTGTTTATTATTGTTGTTTCTTAATTTGTTATTAGTTTATTATTATTATCGTTATATAGCAGCAAGGGGCGCAGATACTGTACATCATCCGTTGCCGAGATTGGTGCGGGAAACGGCAGTTGTGTGGCCTTACAGATACAACGTACTGTACTTACTTACTACATACAGTATGGGATGTGTGATGAATGATGAATGATGAATGATTAACGACCAACGATTGAATGCTGGGTGGACAGGTGGTGAACGGCCAGTAGATGCAGCATGCACCGTTCATCTCAACCATGGTCCGCGAAAGCGGCGATCCCAGATCTAATGACAGGCCATCTGAGATCTCGATGATGATCGTCCGGCAGGGCGCATGTTGTGCGTCGCGCCTGGGACCAATCAATCGTCGACTTGATTGCGTGTATCATCATAATAAGATTCGCAATGGGAGTATCGTCGTAAACAAACTCCTGCTCCCTCTCGTTCTCCGAAAGAAGTCTATCGAATTCCGGTACAGTACTGCAAGGTGCATGCATTAGTTCCGCGTCAAGACAAGCTTAACTTCGTATCATGCTGTTCCCTGGAAGATGGGACCCTGGGGCAGACTTGGACAAGAGACAGTCGAGATTACAGCCCTCAGCATCCTTTCCCTTGCATTCGCCGACGGTATCATCGTGGCGCTCGAGTGCCGCCGCCGGCTTTAATTCGGAGTTCCTTTGGCACTCAGACATCAATCCGGCATTGGAACTGGAACTGGAACTGGAAACTGGAACTAGCGGGAAATACGAACAATGGAATATCGGTCCCGTTCGATTATTGTCTAGCAGGGTGAGAGGGTATGTGCGTTGCCGGGCGTCTGGCGCCTTCAGCTTGGTATGGCCATGAAGACGAGTCTCAAGAGCCCAAATCGATATCAGGCTTGACCTGAGAGCGGTCTGGACCATTTCGACAGGAAGGCCGGCGGACAGGAGGAACACGCGCCGTGCACGCTTATCATGTGGGGTCTTGGAGCGGGGGTTGCCGCACATCAATTCACCCTTGACCAGCTGGGCCATCTCCCTAGAGTAGCGTAGCTGACAGCTGACAGATATCTGTTGCTGCCACATGAGGCAATCGTGCCTCCATCGCCATCGTCCACATTCGTTGTTGTTGTGGTGGTGGTGGCATTCAATTACTCTATATTTATCGTCATCGTGACCCAAAACTCTAAAGTGAATGAGCCTTTCAGTTCGCTTCCACCATATGCGGTATTGCCAATGGATGGGGCCCACGGCCGCAGATAATCGGCTCCTGTAGCAGGGATGATAGATAGGTAAAGTAAGGTATGGTAGCGGCTCGGGATATGACGATGATGATGATGATGATGATGATGATGAAGTTCAAGAACGAAGTTCGCGGGTGGGGACGGTTCTCTAGGATAATAGTAGAACTACCTAGTGGATAGTTCACTCGGAAAACGACCGTTTTGAACAAGATAATCAAAAACCGAGATTTGCTTTTGAAGATGCGCCTGAATTTTAATAGATGATATCTAATATACTAATATTGCTTTGTGGGATTTTATTTATTTTCGAAACTCCGAGTGCGACGGTGGGAGAAAAGAAAATGAGAGAAGGTAGGGTTGTGTGGCCCGGTCGGCAAAGAACCAATCGGATATTAGAACGAAAGTTTGACATGACAAATATAGCCATGGATGATGATGTACCGATCAGGCTATCACTGTCCGTCAAGCCTCCGCTGTCAAAACCATACGGTACCAAATCAGTAACTCCGTAGGTACCGTGTAGTAACGGAGTATGGAAGTATGGAGTAGCGGGGTCCTTTTGATTCAACCGCGAAACATGCTAGAGATTCCGATCCATCATTCCATCATTCCATCCTTCCCACCCTCGAGTCTCAGCTTTTCCTTTCAAGCCAGATGAGCAAGGTTCGTTCGATATCTGCATGAAGGTCCATGTTCCGTCCCCATGTGATCCGTCGTTCACCATCTAGGACCAATTTCAGTCGAGGCGTGTGAGACTTCAATTTTAACTCCCGGCTTTTCTGGAGTCTAGACACCCACAGGCCTTGTTGAGGCTTGAAGACAGTTGGCCAGGGATGTAGGAAGCTTGTCGGCCAAAATGCACGCGGCGCCAGATCTAATGGAACTTACCTAAGGCACTCCGTACTCTATGGGAAGCCACAATCTCATCGTAAAAGATATCGAACCCAGTTCCACCCTCCTCCCCTCCCCCCCCCTCCCCAACAACGGAATGGGGCTAAGATGGGTAGTTTGGTACTACCGCACCCTTTTGCCCGCGGCAAGCAGGGCACAGATCCACCACATGCAAGTAAGAAGGTCGGTTTGCAGGGTTTGCAGGAATTGGAGGCGGTGGTGGAAGGAGTGACTCGTGTCAAGCCTGCATCTTCCCGGTTACCCTAGGCACCCTGTTACCGATCTGAGTCCCTTCCCTGGTACCTGGGAAACCCAAAACTCTTAGGCAGCTGCAGCATGCCTTCATATCCGTGCACGCCTACCTGAACCACCACCACCACCACCACCACCACCACCATCATCGTTTGATTTGTTCTTGAGTCCTTGACCCGATTCCGGCCATGGTCCATTGAATTTGACGCTGGCCTTTAGCTCGCCCGGGGTACTACGTCACTGCCTTGACTGGTATAATGTAAAGTATTCTCCATTTCCCTTTCCACTACTGCCGGTCTTACCCCGAGGCCGGCACTTCCCACCAGCCGCGTCCACCGGAGCCTGTTCAGTTCCCTCAACGTGCTCAATTGTGCGATTGGCAGATGTACCGTAATCCCGTGCAATGGAGCCAGAGTCTCAAGTCTGGTAATGTAGTGGGTGGTACAGGCGAAGACGCTCCAGGGAGGAAGCACCTCTGGGCAGACAAGAAACAACCCTTTCCCATTGGCACGGCGGATTGTCTTGTTCCTTGTCGAGCCGAGAACGGGCTAGGGCCCAGCGATTGCACTCGAAATGGCACGGACGCAACTTGACCATCTAATCACAGCTTGGAAGTACTTACCGGAAGCTACTACTGACTAAAGCATGACTTACCGTCTGATGCTCGTCCGCTTGAGCTCGATGGTCGATATCATTCGCCCGAGGCTTGGAGACCAAATTAAGGTAAACGAGGGACTACTTTAGGTAATCCAGCACTTCTGGTAGCCAACCAAGGGAGCCATTACTATTATTCCCCTCCATCTCTCTCTCTCCATCTCTCTCTCCCTCTCTCTCCTCTCTCTCTCTCGTTCCCACATTACGACATGGGCACAGCCTAATGCGTCTAAATCCCACCAACATCAGTTCCTGTGCGGGATCCCATCACCCCCATCCACCCCCCCTGTACTTGTACCCTTTCATCAGATCTTTCTTCCCTGTCTCTATCTCTAAACTAAGAGGTATGCCTTAGCATGACAGCTGTGTGTGTGATCTGTAGTAGTATCCTGTCAGATGTCAATCTTGGCGGTAGCTCCCCCCCCATCTGGATGACGATCACTCAAAACACTGTTCACAACTCGTGTCGAAGACTCCGGTACAACTAACTACCTACCTACTTTTCCTTACGACTGCTGGCCTTTCAGGGTCTCCCCCCGTATATTACTTGCTCAAACGACCCCACGAAAAAGAACCTCAAACATCATTCGGACTTTTATTTCACCAGAAGCCTCAAAAGCCCCCCATGCAGCCAATCCAGTCAAGCTCGCTAGCGCAATTCCGCTAGTGAACATCAAGAGCCCACATGTGACTCTGCAAGCCAGGGAAACGGTCGTGCTTGCTTTATACCTCTTCCATACCTTAAGGTACCTTAGTCAGACCGGGGGGATCTGTAGCCTCATCCATCATACCTACCTTAATCGGAACACCCCATCGACACTATCTCTGCGCCGCCTTACCTTCCCAGGTTTGCTGAACCCCAGACTAAACGACGCCTGTGGAACGCCTTCTCCTTCCTCGTCCCTGGTTTTGGCTCTTTTCAGCCATCCTGGGCTGCCTGGACTTGGTAGGTGCTCTGCCCGCTGTCAATTTCTCCTCTGAGACCTCTGACACACCCACTTGCACACCATCTTATCTCGTTTGGGGCGCGGCTTCGTGCATTGTACCACCATTGGAACTCGGAGACGAGGTCATTGATGTCACCCGGCATACGCTGTGGAATTGGTCTCCGTTGATACTATTCATACGGCGCTCTCGCCTCATCCTATCCGCAGCGGGACTGTGCCTCTTGAGGATTTGTTCGGATACACAGAGTCAAAAGGGAGGAGATAGACTTCGGTCCACCTACGTTATCGCCATTCTTTAATCCTTGAGCCACAGCGCCCCAAGGGTTCACATCCTGACGTCCACCGAATCTATTAAAACACCCCGAACCTGCTCAAATTGCTTGCTTACCTGAGCTACGGGATCTTTGAGGTAAGCAATTTGTTCTCAGTGCGGACTTTACGACCCTCGACCTTTGATTCCTACAAACGCAAACTACAGCCGATGCCACGGCATTTTCTGCTCTGTGGACTTTGCTCTTGACGTCGAAATTCGGACGAAAGCTGTTGGCTTCCATTACTCATAAGGAGCGTATTGCCGGAGGCTGATATTTACAATGCCTAGATCTGCGAAGCCAACACCAATACGCAATTTTGAGACCGGAGAAAGCGAATCTAGACTATCACACAGTCCGACTATGAAGCATATATCTTCCTTCGAAGACGATAGCCGTAGGAGAGCTTCCCGCTCACTTCCCTCCTCACGGCATGATGTTGGACAGCATCGATTGCCGTCATTAGTCGAGGTTAGTTCTCCCCCTGCGACATGAAATAGCCATCGAGTAGAACTGAACGATTGATTCTAGGCCGTCCCAGAGATCCGACGGACGAACCCCACGCAGGACAACATAGCCGACTGCCCTCGCCAGCTTAGACACTGTCCCAAAGGCCCGGGCCAATTTCCCACCGTCAGATCTCTCGCCTCATCACCTCCAACGGCCAACGCGGCCAGGCCTCTACCGGATATGGAACCATCAAGGCTTACTGAGCAACCGGGTCATGGGCGTCAAAGGTATAACGCCTATGACATCCGACCAAAAGTGCAACTTCCGATCCTGCCAGGCCCTCCGACCCGAAACAGTGACTCGTCCTTGTCTTCCGGGTTTTCTGACCGGCGCACCAGCCTAGCTTCGGTGACGACGTCTACCACTTACCCAGGAACCAGACATGGAAGCCCTGCCCTGACCAGTCTCTCTCGAGCACCAACGCCCGAGCATCTGGGCTACCCAAGTGGAGATGCTTCTGATCCACGCAGCATACCCTCACTCTACCGCAGTCATGAACAACCAGCTTATGGAAACGAGCGAGTGCCGCTGAACGGAGGCCTCCGAGAGTCGATCGAGTCATATCCATCGTCGAACCAAAGGCAAAACATGGCAGCTCTTGAACACCCGTACCATCCGGCTTATGGGGCTGGGGCGCCACGTAACCTCTCCTTTGCCGATCGCCAGCCGGTGGACCCTTTGTTTCTTCGAGAGAATGGACACCACCATTGCGCTGTGGATTTCCAATCGGTCGAGGTGGATCAGCAAAGACACAAACGACGCCGTGGGAATTTACCAAAGGCGGTGACGGACACGCTGAGGGCATGGTTTCAGGAACATGTCGCTAATCCGTACCCTACCGAAGACGAAAAGCAGATGCTCATGGACCGGACAGGGCTGACCATCAGTCAGGTTAGCTCTGATCTTTGTGGACGTGTGATTGAAGTAATGAGTACTGACGCGAGCAATAGATCAGCAACTGGTTCATCAACGCCCGGCGACGGAATCTGCCTCAAATGACGAAGCAAGCGCAGGCAGAATCCGAATTGACCAGAGGCCAAACTGGATCCAGCCACGCATCGCCTCAGCAGTCTTCACGGTTCAAGCGCGAACGTTGAATGCGCACACATTGAAAACGAAGCGAGGTGTCCTCGGCCGGCAGTCCACCATTGCACGATCATGTTCAGCTTACATGGAAGCGTTGGTGTTTTGAGGGCATGTCATCAGGGAGCAGATGGAAGCTTTGAAGGCGTTTTTGGCTGCAGCCACTTGGGGACCGGGGGCCAGTCCATGTGATGAATCAACGGCCTTGACCTGTGGCTTTGAACAGAGGCCGAGGACATCCGACTTGAAGGACTTTCGGAGGGCAGCAAGGCGCGAGTGGAAAGTAAGGTCTTACAGCCGGTGTGGCTATTGTTTGCAGTGGGTTTGATGAGGATCTCTGTTCCAGCGAGCATAGCGACGCCATTGGACGTGCGCAGTCTCTCGGAGCTATACTCGATGCTGACAAGCACAATCATTTGGACCAGAGCATTTGGGGATCCATTGGTCAAGTGTCTGCCTCTACGAGGATTTCTTTACCATCATCATACGGTCTCTTTCCACCTGTGAGCGCGCCAATCTCTCCAACGTTTTCGGTCAACGAACGAGCACCCACCCAGTGGCAGTCAGCTCAGAGAAGCGACTGCGTTGATGGTTCTGCTTTGTGCAAAACCAATGGACAGCACGTTCACAGTTGTGGCTCCGTCGCCGTGGCCGCGAGATACGCTTTCCATCCTACCTAGAACACTCCAAGAGTCAAGGTACCTCCAACAGGGCGAGTAATCTCACTGATCTGCGCGTACCGGTACTTTAGTTTCTACATGTTTTCGATCGGAAATTATCACCGGAGCAGCCTCCAATGATCGAAGCCGGGGGGACTTGCACTCCGAACCAGAGGCGATCTTGGCTCCACGCGCGCGATTGATGACGATCCGATGGGGCGTGGAGGGATCTACAAGTTCGGCATGTTTACGGCTACGATGGAACTGTTGCAATGAAAACCCGGTCGACTTCAGGTAATCGATATCACAGTCGGCTAAGTAAGGTAGGTACAGCAAGGGTCGAGGTAACTTTACTTTAAGGTCGTATGCGCGTGGGAGGTGGGGGGGACTGGTGGGGGATGGATCGGATCTTAGCTAAGCCAGATGGTAGCCGAGTCTGGTAGATCGTTGCGCTTGATTGGGTGCTGCCCGTTCCTTCACTTGGGGCCTTTCAGCTTGGATGAGCCCTTGCCCCCACCCAATCATAACACCCCATCTACTGTATGTATGTACAGTGTAAGCGATCCCCACTTGTTTCCCTGCTTTTCGGTTAGCCGGCCCCGCTAGAGGGAGGATGGCGCTAGGGGACCTCGGGTCTTGGCATCAAGAACGAGGACTTGGAGGCTGGAACTTGAGTCTGTCTCTCGAGTCTCTTTTCGACACGCGGAATTATATTATTATTATTATCATTGTTATTATCATTATCATTATTATTATTATCGTAATGATATTAGGGGGTTAGGCTTATGATTGGGGGGTTTTTCCCCCCAGATTGTTGTTACAGATCTTTTGTCTTAAGCTTGGGCGTAACCATGAATACTTACTGTGTAGTGAATTTACAATACATTATGTGTATGAGATGACGCTGGGGAACTATTCTCTGCCGAACAGTTGTTCCTCTCAGGCACGTGACGGTACTTGACGATAAAATAACGATAAGGATGATCACCTCCGATGTTACTTGGATAGATTGGTTGGGATCTCAGTCCACCCGACTCTCTGGCTTCGGTAGATGGCGATGCAGGGTAAAATGCAAGTAGAAAGGAGAGCTTTTCACGAGGCAAATCATGGTGGTCGACCTGCTTGCGACCTTCCCATACTACTCGCACTACTACTCGCCACACTACTCGCCACAACTACTCGCCACCACCGCTGGGTCTTTCAGCTGCTATGTTATCTGTCTTGTCCGAGTTGCTCAGTACGGTACACGTTCGTTGCATTGTTGTTGTCCCGAGCAAGCTGATGTTAGAGTTCAGCGTGTTGTCCTCTTTCGAGTTGTCCCCACTATTACTACTACGACGACGACGTGTTCAGGTGTCAAGTGTTAAAGCTTCTGATACTACCTTACGGCCGTGTAGTGTGGTTGATAGCTCACAGCAGGGAACCACGGTTCAGCTTCGATGGTGCAACCATGGTGCCCCAATATGTATGGAGCTGGTTACACAGCTTCAGTAGTCACAGGCTGTTGACAAGCTAGGGAGTCAATGTGTCGTTGGAGGGAAGCTTATCATACTTTCTACTATCAGCTTGGACCGCATGTCCCGCTCAGTCTCTCAGCAACCATGGTTTCGACTGGGTACTCGATAGTCTGTGCTGATACAGACAGAACGAGCTGAAGAATGAGGCGAATCGAGAAACCTGCTCAAACCCATGGAATACCGGACCATCATCGATGAGAACCCACATCATCATCTTTAAGGGGTTAGGGTATCGGAATACGCCCTTTGAACAACTATCCATGTCCTGGCATATTGAGAGTTCAACCAAAGTAGCGTACCAAAGTACGACGACGTCGACAAGACGTCGCCCTGTCACGCCGTCGAAGGATATCCACCTAGACCTCGAGGGAAACCTTGGCAGAGCGAGAGTCGCAGTAGAATGCGTACCAAACTCGAGCTGCTTCGATCGACTGCTGCCTACAACTGCCGCACCGCAATATCGACCTTTGAGCGTACCAGACTTGTACAGGATCAAAAGGGCAACAACTTCCGGGCTTCGCGTTTGAACTGAAACCCCGAGGGCATCTCGATCGAATCCAGAGCATAGAGATGGAAACAGTGCCTCGGAAGTCATACATTCGCATGCCTTGTAGGCTATGGACAATGTCTACCTTTGCGCTCACTGTGAACGCACCCGTATCCTCACTCGCTACCTGTTCTACCTGAAACGTCTGGCTACGTTTAGTACCCCTTTCCTTCAAACCTAGTCAGCGCTAAGCTGAAGCCCTAAGAGAGCAAGTCTTCAGCGATTCTCGTTTGAATGGAGAACTGTTCATGAGACGAAAGAAAGCAGGTTATGGAGACAATGACTTTGAGCTGATAAAATATTGTAGAGCTTTACCTCGAACTTCCTAGACCATCGTTTAAACTCCGGCTCGTCGAGTGATTCTGAAAAAGGAAAGGCAGGATCAGGAATGTGATCAAGTCCACCACAATAGCCTTCTTGGCATGTGGCCTACATCACAGCACTAGCATACGAAAGCCTACTTTATGCTCCATCTATTGAGCGGAACCACACAAGTGCGTGGAGTAAAGCATTCAGCTGTGACTTCGGACATGGCAGAAAGGAAATGCACTTCCCACCAATAAAAGCACCGAGATATCTTGCCCGAATAACATGAGGTTCGGCGTTAAAGCAAGCACAAATACATCTTAGGCAACGCATAGCACATCTACTTTTGTCATGGCCTTTAGAGGCAGAATAAATCAATTCAACGAAGAGCGATGAAGGACTGGACAATCAGTACAGCAGCAATCTTGCAGACTGTCAGCTGGAATCATTTGTGGCCGGCTGCCCCCATACTCTGGAAGAACAGGAGCTCTATCTCTCTATCGCTCTCTTCGAACGTATCAATGCCCTACCCTTTGCCGGCCGTAATCTTCAAGCATCAGCAGCTAAACCTTCAATAGCGAGCTTTCCTCGCACTCTCGAGCTGTGTCAGCCACGTCACTTGGTTTTTTGGGTACAAACCGCCTTTCAACATACCATTATTGGAGGTTAACATCTCAATCCTTGAGCCCGAGCGCTGGACTATAGTTTGCATATCGTCTCCATGTTCCGATTACCTCTTCGCTTGTATCAGTCGTCTTCGAGGCAAGGATCGTCGTGATCTCGAAGCTGACGGTAACAGAGACAGAAGTCTATGGAGCCTAAGCACACATCGTATACAAAATAAACAGCGACGGACTCTGGATATGAAGAGGTGGACCAGCAGAGCTTGACAGCAATCCACAGGTTCGTGGGTCAGCGTGCATTTTTTACTCCATATAATGAAACCTTTTGCACCCACATTGTTATCCAGAATCGTCATCTCAACATTCACTGGTGCATTGATGTCCATAGCATCAGAACGTCCAGCGATAAGGTATGCTTGTTAATATTATTCACACAGGTCACAGTATTCCACAGATACCAAAGCTCTGACAGAGAAGGCACCGAAGTGTTGGAATGATGAGAATTCGGGTATAATTATGCATAAGCAATGAACGCTCCAAGCACCAGCACCAGCACCAGCACCAGCACCAGCACCAGCACCAGCACCAGCACCAGCACCAGCTTACCCGATTCACAGAGCCCTAGAGCCAACCCCGAACCCTTCCACTCCTTCCCTGTCCATAATTAGAACCAGGTATTTACATTCCAACATACCACTCCACAGCTTGGCAGAGGAGGATACGCTTCGGAGACAGCCACGACCAATTTACAGAACTGTACAGATTCAGCGTCAGATATCCTCCCCAATCCACGCCTTGCATTCCAACAATCCGCTCCTCGGTTCACATCGAAATACACCTCCTCCGAACGAGAAAGTCATGTCAGTCCGTAGTCTTATACAAACCCGCTCGGATATTTGGTCCCTTTACCGATCAGACGCCATACAATCTCTGCTTGCGAATCTATCACCGCTATTACTCACACCGCGAAAAGAACAAGCAGATGGTCAAACTTGGTCAAACACTCCAAATCATACGTCACTGGAAACACAACACAGCTTTGACGTCGGCAATTGCATCAAACCCATACTCGGTGCTTGATACAATATATAGGGGGTACCAATGAACAACTATCGAACAATATCCAAGTAGCAGATAACATGACTCTATCACACAGCGATAGGAACCCTCTCAATTTCCGGTTTGAGAGGGAGGAACATGCGAACCGTAAAAGAATATAGACATCACTAGCAATGAAACCTCATGACCGCATCATGGAAGAACCAGAACTTCTCCATTCTACCTATCTACTCCATCAAAACGTTTACCTAGTTAATTATCGAATCCTAAAAGCCCCACAAGGACAGTGACTGGCAACTCGACACCCCAACACTCTTCCAGTCCTCCATCTAATCCACAACCCCCATATCCGTCAAGCCACACATGCCCACCTACCCCTCTCGCCTTCCCCTTGCTCCGCCCCTTCTAAAACCCCCAACCGAACGACATCCCCCGGTCATACCATGCTTCCATCCCCACCCCCACCCCAATCCCTCGACCGTCCTTCACGACCACAACACCCAACAACACAGCCCAGGCCCAGGCCCCATCCCGCATAATTCTCAAAATCGAGATGCTTGAAGCGAGTTGAACACTCAAACCGCAAGGCCGGCCAAAGCCAGAAAAGCGCTGGATCGGAGAATGAGAACGGAAATAGAGCGAGGGTGCGTGTTGCATGCACTCCATTGACAGTCAGTCAGCCTCATTCCATGGATCAGAAGTTCTCATTCCATGTACTAGACCCCTTTCCCGTTCAAGTTTCGTTCACCTGGCGATTTGCTGTAAACTAAACATTCCCCCACCCCCGAGCGTTCTTTTTTCATTCATTCATCCATCCATCCATCGAACATCCACGACATGAACCACATCCCCATCCCCATCCCCATGCAATCATCAAAACCCAAAAAAAACTCCCTCCCTCCCTTCTATATACATACATACATACAATAGACCAAAAGTAGTTACCTTAGTTACCTACATAGGAGTATTCCCGGCCCGATGCACGTTCCGGTCCCGTGCACACCCCACTTTACTACTTTCATCTTTCTTCAAAAATCAATTACAAATTCAATATGGCTTCAATTGAGGCAGCGCTTGCAGATCT
>JAABUS010003635.1_pt1 | contig 24404 bp, 20 predicted proteins | sample 5560161 | NCBI WGS metagenome assembly JAABUS01 (sample SAMN10711885, study PRJNA513376) | rock metagenome | isolation source: Antarctica rocks | place: Antarctica: Victoria Land, Trio Nunatak nord | collected 2016-01-04
TGGAGTTGCTACATTTGAATGGACATTGAGTTAAGGAAAAGACTTAACTTTAGAAATATGTCAAAAATCAGAAAGCAGTACGACCGGGAGTTCAAGGTGATGGCTGTAGAATTAAGCAAGGGCCGTTCTGACCAGAGCGTGCCTGCAAAAGAACTGGAGATCAGGCCGGCTTTGTTGTACCGTTGGCGCAAGGAACTGGAAACGAAGGCAGAAACCAGCTTTCCAGGACAAGGTAAAGTGGTCTATACGCCTGAACGGGCGGAGATCCACCGGCTAAAGAAAGAACTGCCGGACATGCGGCAGGGGCGCGACATCTTAAAAAAGGCCATGGCATCTTCTCCAGGGGCGATGGCAAATATTCCGGTTCATAAAAGATAACAGGACAATGTTTAATATCGGGAAGATGTGTATGGTATTCAAAGTAAGCAGAAGCGGCTATTATGCCTGGTTAGATAACGGTTTGTCTTTTAGGAGCGATGAAAACCTGCGGCTTACCAGTCAGATATCAAAAGTTCATGCGGACAGTAAAGGCACTTATGGCAGTCCCAGGGTTGCAAGGGAACTAAACGGGCAGGGCATTAAAGTATCCAGGCCGCGAGTGGCCAGGTTGATGCAGAAAGCAAAAATCAGGAGTATCATTAAAAGGAAATTTAGGGTCGCCACTGATTCTGCCCACAAGTTTTCGATCATGGAAAATAAACTTGAACGTGGTTTTAAGCCTGGTATCGTTGGGGCCAGATGGGTATCGGACATTGCTTACATCAAAACCAGGCAGGGCTGGCTTTATCTGACAACTGTGATTGATATCGGTGACCGTAAAGTAATCGGTTGGGCATTAAGCCATACTATGAAGGCAGCAGATACAGTCATCCCGGCCTGGAACATGGCACAAAGGAACAGGCCCATAAATACAAAACTGCTCTTTCATTCTGACCGGGGTGTTCAATATGCCTGTAATGAATTCAGAAATTTATTAGCTAAAAATCCATTAGTAACAAGGAGCATGAGCAGAAAAGGAAACTGCTGGGACAACGCGGTAGCAGAAAGCTTCTTTAAAACGCTGAAAGTTGGATGTGTTTACCAAAATAAATTTGAAACCAAGCAACAGGCAGCACTGATTGTATTTGAATATATAGAAATATGGTACAACCGTAAAAGGTTACATTCTGCCCTTGGATACTTGTCCCCACAGGACTTTGAAAAACAACTAAACAAACAAATTATTGCAGCTTAACTAAATGTCCACTTTTTTGTAGCAAGTCCAGTCGTTGGTTGCCTGGTTGATCAGGTTATTGGTCGATCGGACATCTTCGGTATTACCTTTTAAAAAGCCGGTTTTGGCATCCCACTTCACCCGGCTGACTTTTTTCTTCAGCGAGATTTCGGCCCTCTTGCCTGCTACGGTTACCCTTGCATAAAGTGGCAGATAGCCGTTTGCATCTTCTTTTCTTCTGTCCGCCCAAATTAAAACTGAGAAGCTTTGCGTGTTTTTCATTCCAAATTAAATTTTAAGTTACCGGATCCCATGTTGTTTAGTTCGTTTTGAGCCATTTTGTAGCTAAACTTTGTACTTTAAGTCTTTCAAAATCAATTTATTACAAGCAAATCGGTGACCTAAAACTAACTGATTTAAACAGGTCACCGAATAGCTCACCGAATGAATCATAAATTTTAGTCTGAAACGGGCAATTTTGGCATAAAAAAAACGCCTAAATCATCGATTTAAGCGTTTTTAAAGGTTTTTGATACCCTTTTAGCGGAATGGACGGGACTCGAACCCGCGACCTCCTGCGTGACAGGCAGGCATTCTAACCAGCTGAACTACCACTCCGTTTTGGACTGCAAATATAACTTTGATTTTGGTTTATGCAATACTTTCTGAAAAAAACTTAAAGCCTGCTTAAATTTATACAAGATCCTTCGATATGCCCAGGATTAATGCCAATGCTTCTTTTACCCTATAAAAATTGGTGTCTGCACCGATTTAAATAAACCTAAACCAAATGCCTGCCATTTTTTAGGCGATAAAAGAAGCATAAGATAACATACTGAACAAATTTTTAAACACGCTCTCAGGCTGTAGTGCCTTCTTTTAATTTTTCTGCGTTTTCTGCAAATTGCAAAGCTTCTATAATTTCCTGTATATCACCATCCATTACTGCAGAAAGGTTATACATCGTCAAACCAATCCGGTGCTCGGTTACCCGGCCCTGCGGATAGTTATAGGTCCGGATTTTAGCAGACCGGTCGCCAGTGGAGACCATCGTTTTCCGCTTGGCGGCAATATCTCCATTGTGCTTTTGCAGCTCTATATCGTACAATTTACTCCGCAGCATTTCCATCGCACGCGCGCGGTTGCCAAACTGCGACCGCTCGATCTGACAAACTACCACCATTCCCGATGGCCGGTGTGTCAACTGCACCTTGGTTTCTACTTTATTTACATTTTGCCCGCCTGCACCGCCTGAACGTGAGGTCTGCATATCTACATCAGCCGGGTTTAAGTAAAAATCCACTTCCTCCGCCTCGGACAATACCGCAACCGAAGCCGCAGAAGTATGTACCCGGCCTTGTGTTTCGGTATCCGGTACGCGCTGTACCCGGTGCACGCCCGATTCGTACTTCAGCAATCCATAAACATCTTCCCCGCTCACTTCAATAATCACCTCTTTATAACCACCGGCCGTGCCTTCGGTAATATCAGCAACTGCATATTGCCAGCCCTTTTTTTCAAAAAAGCGGGTGTACATCCTGAATAAATCGCCTGCAAAAAGGGCAGCTTCATCGCCCCCAGTTCCACCGCGGATTTCAAGAATTGCATTTTTGGCATCTTCCGGGTCTTTCGGGATCAGCATCAGCCTGATTTTGGCTTCCAGGTCTTCCTTTTGCACCAAAAGTTCTTCCAGCTCGGCTTTGGCCATGTCCTTAAAATCTTCATCTTTTTCGATGTCCAAAATTTCCCGGTTTGCATCGATATTGCTCATGATATTGTGGTAAACGTTGTATTCGTCCACCACCTTGCCCAGCTCTTTATATTCCCGGTTGAGCTGCGCATAACGCTTCATATCGTTTGTTATTTCCGGGTTGCTCAGTTCCGTTTCTACGTTTTGCCAGCGTTGTTTAATCGCTTCTAATTTTTCTAACATCTGTTTTTTTGAAAACCCAAGCCATTGCTGCTAAATTCTTTAGGTAGATTTTAGCTTGATGCACATGCTTCTTTTATCGTGCAAAAATACGGCTTTTTAATAAATTTATTTTGAAGGAAAAACAAATCAATTCTTTTTAGGCTATTCCCCTTCAAAATACTTCAACTCCAATTTTTCACCGGTAAAAACAGCATACGTATTGTGGTAAACCCATTCTCCCAAATTAATGTAACGGCTGCGTTTATCTAATTGAATATCCAGCGGCAAATGCCGGTGGCCGAAAAGCATATAATCATAGAACTTGGTTTTCAAAACTTCCTTGCAAAAAACAACCAGCCATTCCTGCTGCCCTGGTTTGGATTCTTCGTTTTTTTGGTTGATGATCCTGCTTTTCCGGCTCCACTTGGAAGCAATGCCTACGCCGAGGTTTGGGTGTAATCGTGCGAAAAGCCACTGGCAAACCTGACTTCGGAAAAACCATTTCAGCAATTTATAAAACCGGTCGCCTGGACCTAAACCGTCGCCGTGGTGCAGAAAAAACTTCTTGCCGTTCCGTTCTATTTCCAATTCATTGTTGATGATCGTTGCGCCCAATTCGGTTTTTAGGTAATCAAACATCCACATATCGTGGTTGCCTTTAAAGAAGTAAAGCTTTACGCCGGCATCCGAAAGTTCGGCCAGCTTTCCCAGAAAACGGATGTAGCCTTTCGGCACAACCGTTTTGTATTCAAACCAGAAATCGAACACATCGCCCATCAAAAAAATTTCGGCAGCATCGGCAGCAATCATTTCCAGCCAACGCACTATTCTGGCTTCGCGCTGGTGGGAAGAAGCATAATCGGGAACGCCCAAATGAAAATCGGAAGCAAAATATAGTTTATCGCGGATGGCCATGCAATTTATAAGAAGTATAAATCAATGAAATCAGTTATCTAAAAACGTTTTAAATTGCTCATAATCTTCTATCCACTTTTTAGTAATTACCGGTATTCTGTCAATCACCTCTTTACCAAAAATAGCTTCTGTAAGCAAGCCCATATGCATCATATCAAATATTCTGCACAAATAAGACCTTCCTAATACCCACCAGGTAAATTTTGAGTCAACCATTAAGTAATGATGAATTGGACGATCTAATGTCCTGCGTATCTCGGTTAATTCTAATCCATCCAACTGGGATTCATAAACTCCGTCAGCTACCCTGCTGCCAAATGTTTTAGTGTAATAATATTCTTTGATTTCCCATAAAGCAATAGGGTTTAGTACGCCCGGAAATGATCCGTCAACCCTTCTTGATAAACTTCGGTAAGGAACTTTATTAAGGGTAAACGCCGTTAGTTCATTGGCACTATAATTAATAGTGTAATCTTTTATGTTAGCTTCAATAAGAATATTGATGATACCAGTATAGTAATTTGGGGCTTGCTTTTCCCCTTTTTGCTTGTTCATTGGAATGGCACAAGTGGGATTATGCTGTTTACATAAATCTTCATACAGAACCTTGGCTTCCTCCAAATCCATTAAATTATGTTGTACATAATTATTTAATGCATTAGCCCTATACTCAAAATAATCCAATAATAGTTGTCCGAAACTTGTTGGCCCCTCGTTGCTAAAAGCAATTTTATTAAGTTGAAAATTGCTTTTTTTATATAATGTAATGATTTGCTCAAAAGGATAATTTTTAATGCTTTTGGTTTTTCTATCAGTGTATCCTAACCTTTGACTTATATATTTTACATTTGCCCAAAATTCAGGAGAAGTTTGGGTAACAAATTTAGGATTGGGCTTCATCAAGTTCTTTTTCTAACATAGTTACAAATTCAATTAAATTTGAGTTTAAAGCTTTACATATTTCTCTTAATTCAATTAAGTCAATCCTTCGCTCTCCGGTTTCAATTTTGCTTATGTAGGATTGTGGCACATTTAAGATAACAGACAATTGTTGTTGCGTAATCCCTGCACCCATACGAAGCCGATACAATAATTCGGTTATAATTAAATTATATTTTTTTGAAATGACCTTCACTCTGGAAAATTAAATGTTATTTTGGCTTATCCCAAAATAGAATAAAGACATAATGCAACAGCTTGAAGAAGAGTTAATATTAATAAGTAAATATTCTAAATACGTACCTCCGAAAAGCCAACTTTTAAAATGGGTAGGAAATAAACACAGGTTCGCCTCAGAAATTACAAAATACTTTCCGCAGTCTTTCGATAAATATTATGAACCATTTTTAGGAAGCGGATCAATATTGGCAACTGTATGGCCTTCAAAAGGTATTGGGTCTGATACTTTTTCTCCGCTTATCGAAATCTGGAATAAACTTAAAAAAGATCCGAAGGAATTAATTTCCTGGTATCAGGAATGGAGGGAACAGGTAGAAATACAAGGCAAAGAGCTGGTTTATGAGAAAGTAAAGGCATCCTATAACTTAAACCCCAACGGTAAAGATTTTTTATTTTTAAGCCGAAGCTGTTATGGTGGAATAATTAGATTTAGAAAAGACGGGCACATGTCAACCCCTTGTGGTGTACATACGCCTATATCTGTTCAGGCTTTTGCCGAAAGGGTAAAAATCTGGCACAAAAGAACCTCCAATACTGATTTTTTTTGTTGGGACTATAAAAAAGCTTTTGAAGTTTCGGAAAGGAATGATATGATCTACTGTGACCCTCCGTATTCTCATAGCCAGAGTATCCTTTATGGAGCTCAAGACTTTAGTTTAGAAGGTTTACTGGGCCAAATATCAAATGCTAAAGATAAAGGTGTAAAAGTAGCATTAAGTATAGATGGAAATAAAAAGTCCGGAAACAAAATATGCGACTTATCAATTCCTGAAAACTTATTTAAAAGAGAAATTTTAGTCGATTGCGGTAAATCTATGCTTAGAAGATTTCAGATAGAAGGCCAAACGATGATAGGGGAACAAGTTTTTGACAGACTGCTTTTAACTTATTAGAGCCTGTTTAAATTTCTTTCCTAGCAATCAACATGCTTCTTTCAGCACACAAAAAATCAGCATTTGTTTCCCAGAATTATACAAAAGGCCCGGCAAAGCAGGATGTTTTTTAAGGCATAAAAGAAGCATAGGAAATTTTTTGAACAGAATTTAAAAAGGCTTTTAATTTAAATATGTAACTACTTTGTTATCCTACAAGAAGCTATAAATGAATATCAAATCTTTATCTTATCCGCAAACTGCAAAAGGAACCGTTACCGATACTTATTTTGGAACATCTGTTCCTGATCCTTACCGCTGGCTGGAAGACGATCAATCCGCCGAAACAAAAGCGTGGGTCATGGAAGAAAACAAGGTAACGAACAATTATCTGGAGCAAATTCCTTTTCGCGAAGCCATCCGTGAAAAGTTGGAAAAATTATGGAATTACGAAAAATACAGTGCCCCTTTTAAGGAAGGAAAATATACATATTTCTACAAAAACAATGGCTTGCAAAGCCAGTCGGTCTTGTACCGGCAGTTGGAATATAATGAACCAAAGGTTTTTCTCGACCCAAATACTTTTTCTAAGGATGGGACTACTTCTTTAGGCGGCATCAGTTTTAGTAAAGATGGCAGTTTGGCAGCTTACCAGATATCGGAAGGTGGTTCTGACTGGCGGAAAGTGATCGTGCTAAAAACCGTCGACAAAACGATTGTAGGCGATACTTTGATCAATGTAAAATTCTCCGGATTAGCCTGGAAAGGTAATGATGGCTTTTACTACAGCAGTTACGATAGACCAAAAGAAGGAAGCCAGTTAGCTGGATTAACGCAACATCACAAGCTTTTTTACCACAAATTAAATACTCCGCAGAAAGAAGATCAATTAATTTTCGCCGGAGAAAAAACGAAACGTCGATATATTGGTGCTTATTTAACAGAAGATGAACGTTTTTTGGTAATTTCTGCTGCCAATAGCACTACCGGAAATGAATTGTACTTTCAGGATTTAACAAAATCCGGCTCAACTATCAGCAACATCGTTAATAACTTTGATAGCCAGCAGCAAATTATAGATAACGTGGGCAACAAGTTATACATTTTCACTAACCTAAAAGCGCCCAATTTTAAATTAGTTACGGTTGATGCATCAGATCCCAAAACCGAAAATTGGAAGGATTTAATTTCGGAGACACAGAACGTACTGGATATATCAACCGGCGGCGGAAAGATTTTTGCAGAGTATTTGAAAGATGCAACTTCGTTAATCTTGCAATACAGTTATGATGGTAAAATGGAGCATTCCATCCAGTTGCCTTCGGTTGGTAGCACTTATGGCTTCGGCACAAAAAAATACGAAAAGGAAACCTATTACACGTTTACTTCTTACATCTATCCGCCAACTATTTTTAAGTATGATATTGCTTCCGGAAAATCAGAAATCTATAAAAAGTCAGGTGTTGGTTTTGCTTCGGAAAAGTATGAATCAAAACAGGTTTTTTATCCTTCGAAAGATGGAACTAAAATCCCGATGATCATCACTTATAAAAAAGGTACTGTTTTTAATGGTAAAAATCCAACGTTGTTATATGCTTACGGTGGTTTTGGGATAAGTTTAACCCCTGGCTTTAACACTTCTAATATTATTTTACTGGAACAAGGCGGCATTTACGCCGTCCCAAACTTGCGCGGCGGCGGCGAGTACGGCGAGAACTGGCATTTGGCCGGAACTAAATTGAAAAAACAGAACGTATTTGACGATTTTGTTGCTGCTGCCGAGTACCTCATTCAAAACAAGTACACTTCTAAGGATTATTTAGCTATTGAAGGTGGCTCAAATGGCGGCTTACTAATAGGCGCAACGATGACACAACGGCCAAATTTATGCAAAGTGGCTTTTCCGGCAGTTGGCGTAATGGATATGCTGCGTTACAACAAATTTACAGCAGGTGCGGGCTGGGCGTATGATTATGGAACGGCAGAAGATTCTAAGGAAATGTTCGATTACCTGTATAAATACTCACCTTATAACGCTTTAAAACCTGCGGATTATCCGGCCACCATGGTTACCACGGCAGATCATGACGACCGGGTTGTGCCGGCACATTCTTTTAAGTTTGCGGCACGGTTACAGGAATTTCAGCAGGGAAAAGAGGCAGTTTTAATCCGGATTGAAACCAAAGCCGGACACGGTGCAGGCCGTTCTACTTCACAGGTCATCAACCAGGAATCTGATAAGTGGGCTTTTATGTTTTGGAATATGGGTTTGGATTGGAAACAATGATACTTCTTTTACAAGCAAAAAGTCCATGCTTTACAGAAAAAGCATGGATTTTTTGTTGCTGATTTTATACCGGTAAAAGAAGTATCATTACTGGTCGTTGCTGCTTTTATCGGTACTTTTTGCAGCCAGTGCAGCTATCGGTTTTCCAATAACTTTATAGTTGCCTTCGCCTTTTAAAATGGAAGCCAGTTCCGGTTTGTTCTGGATTACCAGCGTTGCAGCGGCCAGTTCTTTATCGGTTTTAAAACTGTCTTCTATCCTGCCTTTTTCATAATAATAACGGGTAACCAATTCGCTTTCCAAAATTTGTTTTATTTCTGCCTGATGCTGTACCAGGTCATTCTTTTTGCTTACGGCCAGTTTGTTTTTCAAGGCATCATACTCCGTTTTTATTTCGCCCAACTGCTTTTCATGCTCGGCAACAGCTTTTAAATCCGTCAGCAATCGTTCCGTTTGCGTACTGTAGCTGTAATCTTTGCCCGTAAGATACTTTACAAAGTCGCTGTAATCGGCATCACTGATGTTAAAATTTTCCGGGGCAGACAACTGGTTGTGCGTATTGCGATAAGTATTGGCATAATTAAAAACCAGCATTTTGGTGATCAACGCTTTGGTAATATTGGCAATCGGTTCTTGCTTTACAAACACATCCGGATAAATGCCGCTGCCGTCATAAACGGAGCGGCCGCTTTTAGTTTTGAATTCATGGATTAACGAATCTGCTACTTTTACAACCGATCCGTCTTCTTTGCGATGTGTGTAATCTAAAGCCTGGATACATCTTCCCGAAGGGACATAATATTTGGAAATCGTGATTTTGACCAAACTGTTATACGGCATACTGAAAGTTTGCTGCACCAAGCCTTTGCCGTAACTGCGCTGGCCAACAATAACGGCGCGGTCTAAATCCTGCAAAGCACCGGCAACAATCTCTGATGCAGAAGCCGAACGACCGTTTACCAAAACCACCAGCGGCAAGTCCGTTTCAACCGGTGTGTTTTGGGTGAGATAAATGTTGTTTTTCTCTTTTACTTTTCCTTTTTGCGAAACCACCTCTACTCCTTTTGGCACAAAAAAGTTGACGATCTTAACAGCTTCCTGCAAAATGCCGCCGCCATTGTAGCGCAGGTCCAGCACAATACCTTTCGGATTGTTCTTTTTAAGGTCGAGCAAAGCATCCTGCACTTCCTGACCGGAATTTTCCAAAAATTTATCTAATTTGATGTAACCGATGCCGCCTTTTAGCATCCCATGATAAGACACGTTCGGTTGTTTTATTTCTTCTCGAAGCAAGTTTTTAACGATGGGTTGCGCTATGCTTTCCCGCTTGATCAGTAACTTGACCAGGCCGCCTTTGGCACCTTTCAGCAAAGTGCTTACTTCTTCCCCTTTTTTTCCGGCCAGGTCAATATCGTTGATTTTCAAAACCTGGTCGCCAACCCGCACATCCGCTTTTTGTGCCGGATAACCTTCAAAAAGCTGGGAGATGATAACTTTATTATTACGGTTATAAACGCCTGCGCCAATGCCTCCATATTGCGTGCTGATGTAATGCAGCTTGTAATCTTCAATTTCAGACTCTGGCACAAACTCGGTGTACGGGTCTAAGCTTTCCATCATCGCATCCAAACCTCTTTTAACCAGCTTGGCAGAGTTGATCTCATCCACATAATTTACGTTCACTTCCTTGTAAACTGTGGCAAAAATATCCAAGTTTTTGGCCACCTGAAAAAGGTCGTCCTGAAAACCCCAGCAAGTTGCAGCCAATAAAATAACTGTGCCGGACAAAATCATTTTTTTACGCTTGGCGATCGACACAGTACCCTTTTTCATAAAACTTAAATCTGAACCCGAATTTAACAGAAATGATTTACATCCTTATCAAAAACGTTTTTATAAACGATTATTGTCAATGTTGGCCAAAGCTTTTTTCAACGTAAAAACAACATACTCGCGGTTGCGGTCAACAAGCACCATGATCCGCTCGATCAAATCATCTTCCCCGCCTTCGTTGTATTGCAATTGTTCGTCTGTCAGGCTGTTATATTTCCGCTGAACCTTAATTTTAACACGTTCCCAATCTTTTTTGCTGATGGTAATTTCTGCCATTTGAAGTTTTTTTATTCAAACCTAACATAAATTTTAGGCGATTAAAAACAGCATGGGAAATTTTTGATTGTACTGTTGTCAGAATTAAACTTTGCAAACCAATTTAACTCCTACAAAAAATGAATACGAAAAAAATATTTTTTACCCTATTGGTTGCTGCACTAAGTTTTAGTGCAAAAGCACAGTTTAGCCTTGGTGTAAAAGGCGGCGTTAATTTTTCTCATCTTAGTGTAAACAATGGACAAATTAATTCGACAACACTTCCGGGCTACCAAATAGGCTTGTGGACGCGCATTGGAAAAGGCTTTTATGTACAGCCCGAAGTTTACTTAGGCAGCTCGGGCAGTAATTTTAATTTTCAGTACAATCAGCAAAACCAAACGGTTGCCGAAGGCGGAAAAGTTCGTTTTACGACGTTAAACGTGCCGCTTTTATTCGGACAGTCTTTTGGATTGAGTAAATTGAATTTCAGGTTGATGGCCGGGCCGATGTATTCTTATATTTTAAATAGCAACGAGAACTTATCACAAAACGTTAAAAATGCTTACCAGGATTTTGGCAATTACCGCAACAGTACTTTAGGCTACCAGGCCGGTGCAGGTGTTGATGTGCTTAATTATTCGGTTGACTTGCGTTATGAAGGCGGTATAACAGAGATCAACCCCGCTTATGGGCAACGGCAAAACGTTTGGCATTTAAGCTTGGGCTATAAGTTTTTGTAAGGTAAAAGAAGCATCCTGGAATTTTCGGGATGCTTCTTTTATATGGCTAAATTTGCTTATTTATTAGTATAAGAAGTTATACCGGCGGGATTAAAGTAAATTTCAGGAAATTTTGTAGGTGCATCACCAACCGGCAGTGTTGGCCGAGTCGAAGCTTTTAGCGTAATACTGGTTCCGGGCACAGCATAATCAGCAGCAAGCCCTCTCCCGATAATTGTATAATAACGCCCGGGAGCAAGTGATACTGCTGCGGAAACAGTGCCTAACTTTGTGGTAGTACCTGTTAGATACATTTGGAAGGTATAGTTTGTAAGCCCGGCCGGGTTAACATTTACGGCAACAAAATCACTTACATTACTATAGGCAGTATTGGAAGTTAAAGTTGTGGTAGTAGCTGTTGCAGCACTTGTTGCAGAAACATCTACAGGTTTACCATTAGGTATCATGTAAGCAAAACGTACATAAGCTTTACCGGCATCCGCAGTTGGGAACTTATCTTCAACGACTTTAATGCCGAGCGGCGAAGTTGCAGAACCAGGTAAGCCTAAGGTAAACACAGAATAAGCCGAGCCATCTGTGGTGTTTTGAGTAACAGTACCAATTACTGTACCGGGCGCGCTTGTTTGCGGACTAACCAAAGCAGGCGTAGGTGTGGACGCCTGAATTTTGATAACTGTACTGCCAGATGCGACAACGGCATAATTGCTTCCGGGAAAAAGGCCCTGATAGGTTGCCAATGATCCTGTGTAATTATAGATTATACCAGTTGTAATTGATGTTGCCAATGCATTGTCTGTAACTGATACCGATGCAGCAGGGGTAACTTTAGTTCCGTTTACATAACCATCTATAGCCGGGGTTCCGGGAGCTGTATGCAAAAATTTAATTTGTGTTCCAGAAGCTGTATCCCCGTATTGCGTAATTACACTTTTTTTACATCCGGCAGTTGCCATAAGCACTATACCGAGAAATATATGCGATATTTTTTTCATTCCAATTTTTTTAAATTATGGTAAAACAAACCATGGCTTAGTAGTATGGTAATCAGGAGCAGTAGCGCCTATTTTTTGAAGGGCCGGTACATTCCAGATATATTCTGAATTGTAACGCGGTCGAACAACATATACTTGTTTCCCTGCATTATCCGGGTATAAAGTACCTGGTTTTATAAAGCCTTGGAAGATGTTGGCGTCGTAACCGTATCGGCGCTCGTCAGACCATGCCTCAATCGGATTCCATAAGAATAAGGCAATAAACTTTTGTTGTAATATATCGCTCAGTTTTAAGGTTGCTGCTGATTGGCGAACGCTTGGCCCCGTCAAATACTTAGTTTGTGCAGCAGCGGAGATATAGTTTTGAGAACCTGTAAGGCTGGTACTACTCGGAGGATTGCTTGCGAAATCAAGCGCCCCTTTTATACCAGAAATATATGATGAATAAGCACCGCCTAAATCTCCTTTTTTAAATAATGCTTCTGATTTCATGAATTGAAGCACAGGATAAGTCATTAATACGCCTCTCGAATTATCATTAAATAGGTATTTGGCTGTTCCGGTTGTTTTTATGGTATTAGCGCCGGCAAAAGCAGGGATCAAAGTCCTAGGATCGGCCGAATTGATATCGCCAAGCGGAGGCACAACGCCACGATAAGCCCTGTCGGCACTACGGTTTAGCAACAAAGGCAATCTTGGATCAGCAAGGGTATCCTGGTCCGCTGCACCTGCAAGGATACGTCCATCAAGTAGTCTGAGAATAAAATCAGATTGACGGAAACCAGCTAAGTTACCACGTGTTGGCCCCCAGAAATTGGCATCTATCGAATTAGATGCTGTGTTTTGTACACTAGCATTATCGCCATTGCCTGCAAAAGAAAGATCAACATACTTAGCTACAGAATCTGCACTAAAAGTTGATTTGTTACTTAGGTGCAAAGCATTTTGAGCAAGAATTGAGTATATAAATTTTACCCATTTGCTACGGTCACCGGCATATATGTAATCACCTTTTTGCAAAGTGGTTGATACGCCTGTTATTCCATCTGCCTTTGTAGCCTGTGTAAAATATTGCAGCGCTAAACGGCATTCTTTTACAGCTTCTGCATAAACTGTTTGGGGATCATCATAATCAAAAGTAAGCTTGGTAGGGTCATAAGCTTCTTTAACAATCATGTAATTATATATATCGGCGCCATTTTGCCATCCCCATGCACGTAGGGCATGTGCAACACCAAGATATTCATACTTATTATGAAGCGTGGCATCCTGTATCATTAGGTTTACATTTTGCCCAAGACTAAAATAGATAGTGCGCCACATTTCACCATTTGCGTCACTACCGGGTGCATACCCTTCTTGATCCCAAATATTATTTGCTGCTGACGATCCCCATATTTGGGCATATTGACCGATATATCTGCTATCAAACCAAATACCCCGTTCCATACCCGCTTGTATCGGTGGCAACAAACTTGCTGCATCTACTATGGTAGGTGCATTAGGGTTGGTGTTAATATCTACAAATTTTTTGCAACTGCTTATCGTACCAAATGTTAGCAGCGCACTTAAAGTATATATGATTTTTTTCATGTCCGGGTTCTTATAATTTCACATTTATTCCAAAAGAAATTGTACGTGGCGTAGCTAAGGTACCATAGTCAAACCCAGCCGCTCCGGATCCTCTTGTTGATGAGTTTGTACCGTTTACTTCAGGGTCTGCACCGGTGTAGTTTGTAATTAAAAACACATCAGTTGCGGTTACATATAAACCGAATGATTTAAACACCTTTTGTTTGCCAAGCAAGGATGCCGGTAATGTATAGCTCAATGTAACATCTCTTAGCCTGAAAGTGCTAATGTTATGTTCAACAAAGTCAGATTCAATGGCATTGGTGTAAAAACCTGTTTGATAATATGGATTAACCTGAATAGTGTTAACGGTAGGATTTGCGGAGTTTTCGTTACCATCCTTTAATACACCGGGTACAACTACCGGTGTTTGCCTGTTTAAAGTCCGTGCACTTAGTCCGTAACGGGTAAGGAATAGTTCATTACCATTAAACACATCACCGCCTTTACGATAATCCAACAGGAAAGACAAGCCAATACCTTTATAAGTAAAGTTGTTGCCAAAGCCTAATGTGAATTTCGGCTGGCGGTCGCCCACGGTAACAAACGTACCGTTTGAAATAGGCATACCAGTTGAAGGATCAACTAATATTTGATTTTTATTATTACGTAAATAAGTCCATGATGCAATATTTGACAAACTGCTGCCCGGGAAAATACTTGATCGGGCATTGGCATATATCCAGGTATCTGAGTTGTAATACTCCGGCAAATCGCCAAGGTTGATTACTTTACCACGATTTAAAAAGAAGTTTACAAATGGCTTCCAGATAAAATCTTTGGTTTTTACCGGTGTAGCATTCAGCTCAACTTCAATCCCTTTATTTTGTATCTCACCACCATTAACCAGCTCAAGAATATAGCCTGACGCGTAACTAATACGCGGATCAAATATCTGGTTGGTAGCACGATATTTATAGAAGTTGATCTCCGCACTTAAACGGCCGCCAAAAAACTGCAGCTCTGTACCCAACTCCATTTGATAATCCTTTTCTGGTTTAAGGGCGGGGTTGTTACCTGTAACATCATAAGCATAGCCGCCACCAGTTGTTGATTGCTGTATTACACTCGATTTGATTTTATAAGGTGCAAAAGGATCTTTACCTACACCTGCGTAAGAGAAGCGTATCTTACCAAATGATAAAACCTTATTACCTTTTAGCATAGGCAATTCGCTAAAGTTAAATCCTACACCGCCTGACGGGTAGAAGTAAGAATCTTTAGTTGTACCGGCCAAACGCGATGAATAATCATTTCTGGCAGTAGCGTTTAAAGTGATCAACTCTTTGTAAACTACACTTAAACGGGCAATTTCGCCAATACGGCGTGTTTCGGCGTAACTGGTTGTAGCACGTTGCGTTGTTGGCAAAGTGTTGTTAATGGTATTAAAATCGGGTTGTAAAAAGGCTTCTCCGTATTGGCCGTTGGTTATATCCTTGCCATCGTAAACCTCGGCACCTAATGCTAAAGTTGTACGAAAATCACCAAAGTTGTGTTTTAAGGTAGCAAAAAATGACCCGTTCAGCAGTAAGTTATTATCATCATAATTATCAATAATACCACCTTTAGTAAGACCGCTGGCAGATTGAAAACCAGATGAAATCGCATTCTGGTAAGAGTTGCTGTATTGGCTCACCAGGTTATTGCCTTGTGTGGTATAAAAATCCACACCAAATAAGCCCCTTAAATTTAACCAGCTTGCAGGATCATAAGAAAGATCAAAATTTCCAATCATGCGGTTGGTCCTGTCGCGGCTAATATTATTGTTTACATCCCAAATGGGGTTGTCAAAGTCAATGTTTGCATCCCTAACTTCATTTACTAGACTAGGAGGAAGCAATGTCCTGCGGCTGCCATCGGGGTTTAAGTAATTACGAACATTATCATTTGTAGGCCATGATAGCGCGTTGATATACGTTCCGCCATCGCCTTTGTTGGTTTTACGGTTATCTATGTTAAAATAGTTGAAGCTTGCACTACTGGTTAACTTAGGTGCTAATTTAGCTTGCCCGGCAAAACGAAGCGATAGTTTATCGTTATAAACAACGGGTATTACACCACCGGTATGACGATACTCGCCCGATATCCGGTAACTTGCGTCTTCTGTACCCCCAGCAAAAGCCAAATCGTGTAGCTGTGAATAACCGGTTTGGAAAAAATTCTTTAAGTTATCATAGGTTTGTGTTCGGGGAGCATAAGCTGGGCCGTAGGCAAGCCTCGTTGTAGGATCTGCATATCCTGATGTACCAGGTCCGTAAACATTTTGAATTTTCGGGAAACGGTATTCGTTGGAAAAACTAAAGTTATTGTTATAAGTAATAGCTCCGGGGCCGCTTTTGCCTTTCTTGGTAACGATAACTATCGCACCGCCCGCCGCATCAGATCCATAAACCGCCGCGGCATCGGCACCTTTAAGCACGGTAACTGTTTCTATGTCATCAGGGTTTATATCTGCTATACGGTTGGTAAAATCTTCACGCCGGTTATCCCCGTTAGAAGCAAGTGCGCCCTGGTTCATCGCATTATTATTAACACGGATACCATCAACCACAAACAATGGCTGGTTGCTGCCACCAATTGAAGTGATGCCCCGCAATACGATAGATGCTGATGCACCAGGCACACCACTTGTACTGGTTACGGTAGCGCCAGCAATACGGCCTTGCAAAGCATTTACTAAGTTTTCGCGCTGCGTTTGCTCTATTGCAGCGCCGGTAATGGTTTGTGTAGAAGAGGTAAGATCCCGTTTACTTTGTTTGACACCAAAACCTGTAGTTACCGTTACTTCGTTCAGTGTCCTGGTATCTTGCTTTAATTGTACATTAATAACGGTGGATGTGCCAATTACCCTTTCCTGGCCAATGGTCCCTACAAAAGAAAATACCAAGGTTTGCCCGCTGCCGGCACTTATGGAATAATTTCCGTTTGCGTCTGTTTGCGTACCGGTATTGGTCCCTTTAATTTTTACAGACACTCCTGGAAGCGGGTAATTTTCTTCAGCGGCTACAATTTTTCCTGTAATTTTCCTGTTTTGTGCAACAGCTTGTGCTGCACAAAACACCATAGCCAGGAAAAATAAAAGTAAATTTTTTTTCATACGTCGTTTGTTTGATTTTTAGGTAGATCATTTTTTACTAAAAAGAAGACAGATTAGAAATAAATAAAAGCATGCAGATGTACTGGCAAAAATCAGTCGGACACTCTTTTAAACCTTGCAATTTAATATTCTTTCTTTAACTTTTACAAAATGATTTTCGTTTCCGGCAAAAAATATCCTGTTTCAATTAAACCTATTGGGGAAAAGAAAACTTCCCCATTAAAACCGCCGGGTTTTGGTTGATTTGCAGTGGTTCTCCGGCCAAAGCTTCATTCGACAGCAAAGCAAAAAGCACTGCTTCCTTCGCATCGGCATCTAAACCCAGCACATCAGAGTTCCGGATACTGTTTTTAGGCAGTAAAAATTGTAATGATTGCATCATCATCGGGTTCCTTGCGCCGCCGCCACTTACAAAGATTTTTAAATTATCACCAGTAAAGTTTTGCAAGATAGCTTCTGCAATAATTTGTACGGTAAAAACAGTAAGCGTGGCAACCAGATCAGCAGGATTGATTTGTTGGGTTGATGATTTTTGCTGCGCTACTTGTACAAATTCCATATCGAACAATTCCGGTCCGGTTGATTTAGGCATAGCCTCAGCAAAAAACGGATGTGCTTTTAAAGCAGTCAGTAATCCTTCATTCACTTCTCCCGAAAACGCGATCTTGGCATCTGCATCAAAAGGCAAATCAAAATACTTTCGACAAGCGGCATCGATCAACGTATTGCCCGGGCCAACATCGGTCGAAATTATGCTGCTAAAAGAAGCATCGGCAGGCAAAAAAGTAAAGTTGGCAATGCCGCCAAGGTTCAGCAGAATCCGGTTTTCGCCCTTTTTGATGCCCAAAATCACATCGCCGTATAAAGCCAGCGGCGCGCCTTCGCCTCCGGCAGCTATGTGTTTCTGCCGAAAATCACTGATCGTAACGATTCCGGTTTTAACAGCCAAATGATCGCCGTCGCCAATTTGCAGCGTGGCGTTCGGATAGTCTTTTTGTTGATGCTGATGTTTCGGCGCATGATAAATGGTTTGTCCGTGGCTGGCGATCAGGTCAACCGATGCTGTTTTTACCTGCCATTTTTCTAAACATTGTAAAATTAATTCGCCATGAAAATTGCCTATATAAGCGTTCAGCAAAGTTAGTTTTTCCAGGTCAACCATCTTTTGGGAGAAAACCTGCCTGACCTCGTCCCTGAAAAAATCATCATAAAGCACCGTTTCAAATTCCAGCAGTTCAAATTTAGTTTGCAAACCGCTGTCGCTAAACCTGCACAAAGCTACGTCCAGCCCGTCCAACGATGTTCCCGACATCAAACCGATGATGATTTTCTCTTTTTTTTGCGCAATTGTAAAAAGTTGCTGTAAATTGCTGTTCAATGTGCTGCTGTTTTTAAGTAGATTGCGAATTACCTAAAGCTAATTGATTTATCCTGCCTTAAATTTTTTTCTTGCTGATTTTTAACCGATAAAAGAAGTATATGACCGAAACCCTTACCCTAAAAACGCCCAAGCCACGCCTGCTTTCGCTCGATGTTTTCCGCGGGATAACCGTTGCCTTTATGACTTTAGTGAACAATCCAGGCGACTGGAAACACATTTATACACCATTGGAACACTCGGAATGGAACGGCTGCACGCCAACAGACCTGGTTTTTCCGTTCTTTCTTTTTATCGTTGGTGTATCTATCGTTTACGCACTCGAAAGCAAAAAAACGGATATTAGTTTACATAGAAAACTAACCATTGGCATCCTCCGCCGGGCCGTAATTTTATATCTTATCGGGCTGGTTCTTAACCTTTTTCCTTATCTTCATTTTAATACCGTGCGGATCCCGGGCGTTATCCAGCGCATTGCCGTGGTTTACGCAATTGCTGGTTTGTTTTATATCTATGGCAACCGCAAAGTCTGGGTCAACGCTTTTGTGGTCATTTTGGTGGCTTATTTTCTCATCATGACTTTTATTCCGGTCCCGGGCGTTGGATATGCCAACCTCAATCCGGAAACCAATCTGGGCGCCTGGCTGGACCGCACTGTTTTAGGGGAAGCACATCTTTGGAAATCATCTAAAACCTGGGACCCGGAAGGGATTTTAAGCACTGTTCCTGCTGTCGCAACCGCACTTTTTGGTATTCTGATCGGGACTTTTATAAAACGAAAAGATAAAGGTGATGCGCAAAAAGTTTCCTGGCTGTTTTCCGTCGGCGTGCTGGCCGTAATTGCCGGTTTAGTAGTTGATCTTTTTTTCCCGATAAACAAAGCATTGTGGACAAGTTCGTTCGTTTTATATGCTGGCGGCCTGGCAACAATCGGTTTAACTTTGCTTTACTGGCTGATCGATGTGCAAGGCTACAAGCGTTTTACCAAACCGTTTGTGATTTTTGGTGTAAACGCGATCACGGTTTATACTTTATCCGGTTTGATACCGCGGATATTGGGAATGATTACCGTTCACAATGCAGGAGGAAAAGCAGTAAACGCACATCAATACCTTTACGAAACGTTTTTTGCGCCTTTTTTTACACCGATCAATGCTTCGCTGGCCGGCGGCCTTACTTATGTGTTGATTTGGTTTGGTATTTTGTGGCTGATGTACCGAAAAAACATTATTATTAAGGTTTAATCCGAACAAAAATCAAATACCAATTTTAGTGTGCTAAAAACAGCATTTCTTTTGAACCAAAAATATAAATATCTAACTTTCTATCAATCAACAGCACATGTTAAAACATCGTTTATTGTACTTCTCTGCCGGTTTGCTGATTGTTGGCTCGGCAGCAACGGCTCAAATCAAATCAAAACCGCAGCCTTCGCCCAAAAACAAACCGCGTACAGAAACGCTTGCCGGTTCCTTAATTCCGGCTGATCCTGCTGTTTTAATCGGCAAACTGCCAAACGGCTTAACTTATTATATTCGCAAAAATACCGAACCTAAAAACCGTGCAGATTTATACTTAGTAAACAAAGCAGGTTCTGTTTTGGAAAACGACAACCAGCAGGGTTTGGCTCATTTTGTGGAGCACATGGCTTTTAACGGCACGCGCGATTATCCGAAAAACGAGTTGGTTAATTTCCTCCAAAAATCAGGCGTGAAGTTTGGTGCCGACCTGAACGCTTATACTTCTTTTGATCAAACGGTTTATCAGTTGCCATTGCCTACAGACAGTGCCAAACTTTTTGCAAAAGGTTTTGATATCCTGGCGAATTGGGCTGGTTTAGATACGTTTGATGACAGCGAGATCGACAAAGAACGCGGTGTTATTTTGGAAGAACAACGGCTGCGCGGCAAAAATGCACAAGAACGAATCCAACTGCAAACGCTTCCGGTAATGCTGAACAATTCTCGTTATGCGCAGCGTTTACCAATTGGGAAAGAAGATATTTTAAAAAATTTCAAGTATCCGCTGATCAAGGATTTTTATAAGGACTGGTACCGCCCGGATTTGCAAGCCGTTGTTGCCGTTGGCGATTTTGATCCACAGAAAGTGTTGCAATTGATCAGGGATAATTTCTCAGAACTAAAAAACCCGGCCAAAGAAAAACCGGTAACAATTTACAGCATTCCGGCGCATCAGCAAACACTGGTAAAAATAGTTACCGATAAAGAACAGCCTTATACCATCGCACAAATTATCGTTAAACATCCGGGCACAACGGTAAAAAACACGATGGATTTGCTGCAAAACATGCGCATCAACTTGTTCAACAACATGATCAATGCGCGGATTAACGAACTCACCCAAAAAGGTAATCCGCCATTTTTGTTTGCGCAGAGCAGTTACGGTGGCTTTTTGGCTAAGCTGGATGCTTTTTCTACCGTGGTGGTAGCGAAACCCGGCGAACTGGAAAAAGGGATTAAAGCCGTTGTGGCCGAAAACGACCGTGTGCAAAAATTCGGTTTTACCCAAACTGAACTTGACCGTGCTAAAAAAGGCGTGATGGCCACGCTGGAACAGCAGTTTAAAGAGAAAAACAAAACACGTTCTACTGTTTTTGTAGGTCAGTATCAGCAAAACTTTTTGGAAGGCGATGCGATCCCGAGTGTTGACTTCAAATACGATTTCTACAAAAACAACATCGGCCAGATTAAATTAAGTGAAATGAATGCGCTGACCGGCAAATTCATCAGCGATGAAAACCGCGTGGTAATTGTACAGGCCCCGGAAAAGGAAAAAGCAAATTTGCCAAACGAAAAAACTTTGCTGAACTGGATCAGCACGGCCGGTGAGGGGATTACAGCTTATGTGGATGAAGTGAGCAACAAGCCGCTGCTGGAAAAAATCCCGGCAGGTTCTAAAATTGTTTCTGAAAAGAAAAATGCAGCCATTAATTCTACAGAATTAACGCTTGGAAACGGGGTGAAAGTGGTTTTAAAACCTACTGATTTTAGAAACGACCAGATCCTGATCAACAGTTATAGTTTCGGTGGGAATTCGCTGGCCAGTGATGTAGATTATACTTCGGCTTCCATGGCTGATGATGTGATCGGCGGCAGTGGCGTGGGTGCTTTTACGCAGATACAATTGGATAAAATGCTGGCCGGCAAAATTGCCCGTGTTTCGCCTTATATCAGTCCTACGTCGCAGGGTTTTAATGCCAGCACTTCGCCTGCAGATTTGGAAATGGCACTGCAATTGATTTATTTGTACACCACTTCCCCGCGAAAAGACCCTAACATTTGGACTTCAAATCTCACCCAAACCAAAGCAATTATTGCTGGCCGCAGTGCTGCGCCGGAAAGTGTTTTTCAGGATACGGTTGCCGCGGTGATGAGCAGTTACAACATGCGCGGCAGCATGCCGACTTTAAAACAATTGGACGAAGCTTCGCTGGATAAGGCATACTCTTTTTACCAGCAAAGTTTTGCCGATAACAGTCATGCCGTTTTTACGGTGGTTGGAAATTTCGATCCGGAGAAAATAAAGCCGCTGCTCGAAAAATATTTGGGCGGATTGCCGGCTGCCGGTGCAAATACTTCCTACAAAAACCTGAATATCCATGCACCGGCTGGCAAAATCACCAAAACGGTTAAAAAAGGTTTAGAAGCAAAAAGTTCTGTTGAATTGGTTTTTACAGGAAACTACGCGTTTGATGAAGCCAATAACCTGCAATTGGATGCCTTGGAAGAAATCCTAAATATTAAAATGATCGAGCGTTTGCGTGAAAAAGAAAGCGGCGTTTATGCGCCCCGCGTGCAGGCCAGCTACACCAAAATCCCGATCCAACGCTACAACATTACCGTTTCTTTTGGCTGCGCACCAGAAAATGTGGACAAGCTGATTACTGCTGCTTTGGAAGAAATTGCCACCATTAAAAAGAATGGTGCGGAAGCAACAGACATCCAAAAGTTTGCTGCGGAAGAAAGCCGTTCGACTGAACTGCAGTTGAAGAACAACAGTTTTTGGTTAGGCCAGATTTCTAAAAGTTACCAATATCAGCAAGATCCGGCCGATGTATTACAACATGTTAAAAACCTGGACCAAATTACCGTTCAAAGCACCAAAGCTACTGCTAACCGGTATTTAAGCGGCGATAATTTGATCCGGTTTATTTTGCTGCCGGAAGGAAAGTAGTCCGACAGGTTCAAATTGCAACGAATGCTTCTTTTAGCACATAAAAAATAGTGTGCTAAAAGAAGCATTTTTATTTGGAAGGGGTTTTTAGGTTAGGATGAAAAGGAAGATAAGTAAACCCGCCCCGGTCTCCCGGCAAACCAATAATTATACCGACACATTTACCATTGGCCGCAATCTCAAAAGCAATCCCTTTATCGCTATCATAAACAAAAAAGGATTGTTTATTTTCAATGTAGGCCAGCGTTTTTCTTGCCCTAAAAGAAGCATTGATCTGCTTTAAAGTTGAACCCGCACCAATTCCGTTTGCCGTTTTAAAATAAGGCGAAGTAACCCGGATTTGCTTTACACGGCTCACGTTTTCATCTCCGCCCATATTGCGGGAAAAGAAAACTTGTGTTTGATAACCGGATGGATTGTGGCTGGCGTACCATGTAGCAAGCGATTTGCCCATCGCCGCATCGCCATTATCGGGCTTGCCTAATCTTTTAAAAACCAGTTCCGCATTTTCATTCAGCCTGGTTTGTCCGATACTTTTTCCCGGAACAATTAATTGTGCGGCAGGCACTGTTTTTTGTGTGGTAAAAACAGTATGTCCTGATTGGGGCGGACGACAAGCACCAAACAACATTAAATAACCGATCAAATAGTTTAACAATGGCATGAGAATAGATTAAAGGCCTGTTTAAATTTTGTCCAATATATTTTGAATGCTTCTTTTAGCACTAAAAAACGCGTGTTTGCAGCCTCACCCCAGCCCTCTCCTTTTGGAGAGGGAGCTAACACCATGAAAAAGTATGGATAGCTTACCATTTTTTATAGGATAAAAGAAGCTTTTTGATTTTTCAGCTTTTCAAATTTAAAAGAAAGCTTTTATATTGGTTTTAAGGAATGTAATTTTATTACTACATTTCCACACCAATTAGTGTATTATGTCTGACCAACCTGTTAATTGCGACAAAAACCTGTGCTTGCAAATTTCCTTAGGAAATGAACAAGCATTCCGCCAGTTGTTCAATGCTTATCACCAACAGTTAGGTACCTATATTTTCCGGCTCACCAATTCGACAGAGTTGGCCGAAGAGATCGTACTGGACGTATTCCTAAAGATTTGGATGAACCATGAAACGCTTCAAGGAGTACAAAACTTTAAAGCATATCTGTTTGTGGTATCCAAAAACCATACCTTAAATGCCCTGAAAAGAGTGGTTAAAGCGCGCGCAATGCAGAAAGAAATGGAAGAACATTATACAAAGGATGTTTTATCCGAAAAGGAAGATCTTAACGATTACTACAGCCTGCTGGACGAAGCCATTGATCATTTACCACCGCAACAGCAAAAAATTTATTTGCTTAGCCGGCACAAGCGTTTAAAGTATTCCGAAATAGCCGAGAAACTGAATCTTTCGCACGAAACCGTGAAAAAATATTTACAGATTGCTACCTCTTCCATTACTACCTACGTAAATGCAAATCCGGCTGCCAGGTTAATAATATTAGCACTACTGATATTTTTTTAATTCTTTTTTAAAAACGATACCCCCTTTTTGTACCTGTTGGTTGTCTTATAGGTAAGGTCGCCCCAACTTCCTTAATTAACCGATTATATTTATAAATATTAACCAAGGTGATGATTACGCCAAATGCAAGGTTGACCTATCTCTTTAACCAATACTTTAATAAAACCGCTACGCAGCAGGAAGAGCATGAATTACTTGAATTTTTAGATGATTTTGCTGATAACAAAGAATTGGATGGGCTTTTAAAAAAGGCATGGGACGGGCTTGAAAACCCGGAAGTAGTTTTCGATCCGATAAAGCGTGATCACATCCTGAATTATATTTTACATGCAAAAACCAAAGAAGACCATATAGCCGATGTACCATCAACCAGAAATAACCT
>JAABUS010003636.1_pt1 | contig 24404 bp, 17 predicted proteins | sample 5560161 | NCBI WGS metagenome assembly JAABUS01 (sample SAMN10711885, study PRJNA513376) | rock metagenome | isolation source: Antarctica rocks | place: Antarctica: Victoria Land, Trio Nunatak nord | collected 2016-01-04
AAAATACACTATAACTAAACATTACAGGATTAACAATAAAATTTTAGGTAGAAATATAATGAACGCAATAACCAGAGAAAAAACAGCGGTTATAAGCACTGCAGCAGCGGCCATATCTTTTATCATTCCTGCTTTAGGATGAAATCCGGGTGAAACCAAATCAGTTAATGTTTCTAAGGAAGTATTCATTAGTTCGGCAGTCAAAACCAAAGCAATACAAAGGCTTACCCATTTCCATTCATCCGCAGACAAGTTTAGACAGAAGCCTAAAACGATAGCCAGGAACATAGCACCAAGGTGTATCCTGAAATTAAGTTGCGTTTTGGTTGCAAAGGCAATCCCCTTAAATGCAAACCCGAAACTCAGTAATAGCTTTTTCATTTAAATGCTTAGTTTTTCCTGTTTATTTTGCTTGTAAAAAGACCCAAATTTTTAAATAATACATAAATTTTTACAAGATTTTATTTTCTGCATTGTATATTCCAAAAAAAACACAGAATGCTGTTCTATACTTGAATAAAAAATAAAAACATGAAAAAGATCCTTTTAAGTATGTTAATGGCAGGATGCCTTACAGGTATAGCTATTGCCCAGAAAGTACAAACATCTGCTGTTCCGGCTTCTGTAAAAGTTACTTTGTTGAAAAAATATCCCGATGCTGCCAAAGTAACCTGGGAAAAAGAAAAAGGTAATTATGAAGCCAACTGGGGCGGTAAGTCTGGCGAAGACATGTCGGTTCAATTTACGCCTAACGGAACTTTTGTAGAACAGGTAGTTGCAATCCCTGTAAATGAATTGCCTATTGGTGTTGCCGCGTATGTAAAACAACATTATCAAGGCGTAAAAATTACGGAGGCCGGAAAGGTAACAGATGCTAAAGGTACATTAATGTACGAAGCCGAAGTTAAAGGGAAAGATTTAGTGTTTGATCAAAAAGGCAGCTTTTTGAAACAAGACTAATTTCCGGGTTTTATCATTAACCAACAAGGCTGTTTTGATGAAACGGCCTTGTTGGTTTTGGCCAATTTTTTTTCTTTTAAAGCATGTTTAAATTTTGTCCGGTTTATTTTTTATGCTTCTTTTATCACCCAAAAACTAAAAAATGACAATGCTTTTTTTACCCTGTAAAAATTGGCGTTTGCATTGTTGTAAATATTATGTTGTACAAACGATTTTTGAATTAAATAGAAAAGATTCCGAGCCTGTTTAAAATTATATCAATTCTTCGACAAGTCCAAAATCAATAATGACAATGCTTCTTTTACCCTATAAAAATTGGCGTTTGTATCCACTTAATGAACTCAAAAACAAAATATTTACCATTTTTTAGGTGATAAAAGAAGCATGAAAAATATTTAAAATGAATTTTAAACAGGCTCTCCAATCTTTAAATTTTTAAACAAAAAAACTGGGGTATTGAATTATCAGAAAAAATTACTTTTACTAATAGTTATTTCCACAATTGCAAGGCTTATTATTGCCTCTACTATAGAACTGGCTAACGATGAAGTCTATTATTGGACTTACGCATTAAAACTTCAGTGGAACTATTTTGATCATCCGCCGCTAATTGGATGGCTGATTAGACTGACTACAGCTAATCTTCTGCTTCATAACGAACTTTTTGTGCGCCTTGGTGCCGTTATATCATCTGCAATTTGTACCTGGCTGATTTTTAGGATAGGAACCGTTGTAAATAACCTGCAAACAGGCTGGTTTGCAGCTTTGCTTTATACGTCTTCCATATATGGCAGTCTTGTTGCCGGAACATTTATTATGCCCGATAGCCCTCAAATGGTTTTTTGGTTTGCCAGTATTTTACTTCTCCTAAAGATATCCCGTTCAACTGCCAATGATCCAAAATCCAATTTACTTTGGTGTTTGTTTGGCATCCTATCAGGGTTGTGCATCATGAGCAAAGTACATGGGCTTTTTTTATGGTTTGGAGTTGTTTTATATGCATTGTTAATAAATCGGGACTGGTTGAAACACCGGGGTATTTATTTTTCTGCCATGATTACTTTAATAATTGTCTCTCCTGTAATTATCTGGAATGTACAAAATAATTTTATCAGTTACCAATTTCACAGCAGCCGTATCAGCTTAATAGGTGCAGGAATTCAAACAAACCGTTTCGTTAAAGAATTATTTGCAGTGATTGTGACCAATAACCCTATCAATTTTTTTCTTATTTATATTAATCTTTGGTGGGCCTTTAAAGGAAAATTGCTTGTTAGTAAAAAGGATATTCAATTACTGTTGTTTTGCAGTTTGCCGCTTATTGTTGTATTACAATTTATATCATTGTTTAGAGAAACGATAGCCCATTGGCCAGGACCTGCGTATAGTTGTCTTTTAGTTTTACCTGCCATAAAGTTAGCTTCTGTTTCTAAAAAGAAAACACGATATATCCCTAATGTTATTAAACTATCGTTAGTTTATTCGATTATAATAGCTGTTTCAGAAATTATTCTTATAAATGATTTTCCGGGTACATTATCACAACAAAAAGAAGGGATAAAAACAGGGACAGACGACGTGACTGTAGATATGTATGGCTGGAAAGAGGCTGGAGAAAAATTTGACTCGCTATATAAAAATGATCTTGCGAAAAAAACAATGCCTTCCGGTGCCCCCATTATCGTTACCAGTTGGTTTCCCGCCGCCCATATAGACTTTTATATTGCAAGCAAAACAAAGCAGCAAACAATAGCAATGGGCAATGTTTTGAACTTGCATCAATATTACTGGATGAATAAATACAAGAAACAATTAAAAAATGGTGATAGTGCTTATTATATTGTTCCTTCCAATTTATTTACTTATAAAAATTTAGGTGAGGTAACCAATCGTTTTACCCGTTATGATGTGCCTTACACTATTCCTCTGTTTAGAGGTGGCGTTATATGTAAAAAACTCTATGTTTTCAGGGTTAAAGGATATAAGTTTAAACCAATAATAAACTATAATAACGCAAAAAAATAAATAAAGTAGCTTTAGCTGCCTTCAGCTATATCAAACTCTTGTGTGGACGCAACATTCCTATTGACTATCTCGTTCCATTGCAAATATAATCGTACCTGTAAAAAAGACATCCATGTTGCTACCAAGAAAAAAGAAGTAGTGCTCAAAAGTGTATTTACCTAAGCAATAAAATTTGATACTTCGATAATAGCCCATGCAGCACACAGCTAAACTAATCTACATTTCTTTATTTTCGATCATGTTACTATCCGTAACACCGGACAGCCTGGCACAGGTCAAAAACAAAAAAGCGCATCATTCATTACGGGATTCATTACGGGAAAAGGTGGTGCAGAGGGATTCATTGATCCGCTCCTTTAAACACTCAAAAAGTTCATTAAACCTGTTGCTTGGGAAAATTGAAGATTATAACAGCTCCTATACGGAAACCAATTCAGATCTTTCCAGGGGCTTTGACACCTTAGATATCAGCCAAAACCTGCCTACTTTGGAAAAGCGGATGGGCTCGATGCGGACGATCATCAACAACTCGACTACGTTAGGAAACCTTGTTACCATACGCAGCATGATCGACCACCTAAAAGATCAGCTAAACACCTGGCAGGACCAACTAACAATTTATAATAATTTGCTTGATAAGACAGGTACAGATATTGAAGGATTTGAAGCAGATTCGGCGTTGCGCACAGCTCCGGCAGATAGCAATTTTAAAGAAAGGTGCTTTATCCAGGTACAAGCTTTGGAAAAAAAGTGGGAAAATTTAGAAAGCATTACTGAAAAATCAACCATCAAAATAGGACTACTGGAAAACAGGGTATCTTCCCTTTCTATTTTGTTGATTGACCTGGATGACAGGATTGACCTGAAGATACATGAATTCACCATTAAAGCTATGACAAATGAGTATGGTTTTATTTGGGACATGCACAAACTCGAAAATACAAGCACTTTAGATTCTGCTGTCGTTAAAACTTATACCCTGAATAAAAGGCTTTACAAATATTTCTTTATCAGTAAATCTAACTACTGGCCGCACATAGCCAGTACGCTCTTGTTAATAGGCTTTTTGATTTGGATCTTAAACAGCAGGCGAAAAATCAGCAGGTTCAGTGAGGATCATAAAAGTATTTTTAACCAGGCGCATTATATTATAAAATACCCATTTCTGTCTGCACTTGCCGTTGCCAGTATCCTGTCTCCGTACTTTTACGATCACCCTGCCCAGGTATTCTCACATACTATGCTCCTGGTCATGATGGCCTCTACAGTGCTATTGATTAGAAATTATTGGCCAAAGCCTTTATTCAGGTTTTGGGTATTTTTATTTATTGTAGTTGTTATATTTAGCGTTAGTAGTTTATTGATACTGGTAATTTATCCTGACAGGATAATATTGTTATTGTTGTCCGGCTTTATCATCTATCAGTCACTTCATATTATCAAGTATTTAAAAAAATCAGCAGATGATTACCCTCCTTACGCAGAGACAATATTAAAACTGTTCATTGCCTTACAGGCAGTATCGGTTTTATTAAATGTAGCGGGAAGGTTTAGTTTGGCTAAAATAGTTGGGGTTACTGCAACATTAAACCTTTCCCTGGCCTTAGGTTTATATTTGTTGGTACAGATATTAATGGAAAGTTTATTTTTACATTTAGGGGCTGTAAGATCTGCTGATAGTAAACACGCTTCCTCCTACCCTGATTTTACAGTACTGCAAAAGAAATTTAAAGACGTCCTGATAAAAATTGCTGTCATCTTGTGGTTGGTCGCATTAGCCAAAAATCTGACTATTGATGATTATCTATATGATGAAGCCAATGATTTTTTAAACCATCCTTATAAAATCAGCAGTACGGCTTTTACGTTCCGTAGTGTACTGGTATTCATTGTTATTGTTTGGCTATCAGGTATTTTAGCCAGGCTGATCAGTTATTTTTTCGACTACTCCGGGCAACAAACCACACTCAGTCCACATGCTAAGAAAACCAGGTCATCTATTCTGTTGATCCGTTTAACAGTGTTTGTCATTGGCTTTTTTGTTGCGATAACGGCAGCAGGAATACCAATGGACCGGGTAACTATTATTATAGGTGCCCTTGGTGTCGGTATTGGTTTTGGCCTGCAAAATATCGTCAACAACCTCGTATCGGGCATCATACTGGCCGTTGAAAAACCTGTACAAGTGGGCGATATTATTGAAGTAAGCGGTAAATCAGGCACGATTAAAGAAATAGGCATCCGCTCAAGTAAGCTCGAATGCGGTGATGGATCGGAACTAATTGTGCCAAATGGTGATTTAATATCGCAACATGTAGTAAACTGGACTTTAAACAATAATAACCGCAGGGTAGAACTTCTTATCCGTGTTGCTTACGGATCAGATGTAGTGAAAGTTGAGGAGATCCTCCATTCGATAATTACTAAGCGTGAGGATATCATGGATTCACCAAAACCATCGGTTTTTTTAAATAAATTCGGCGATACTGCAATTGAGTATAGGGCTTGGTTTTGGGCGGCTGAAATCACGCGTTATTTAAGTTTAAAAAGTAGCGTCATGCGGGATATCTATACAGAATTTGCTAAAGAAGGCATCGAAATACCAAAAACTTAAAGCCTGTTTAAATTGATACAAGATCCTGCGATATGTTTAGGATTGATATCAATGCTTCTTTTACCCTATAAAAGTTGGTGTCTGCATAACTTAAATAAATCAAAAGCCTGCTATTTTTTATGTGGTAAAAGAAGCATCGGGAATAAGTCAGATAAAGTTGGAACCAGCTTTAAACCAATTCATTTTGCATCTAATTACCAACAACGGGTTACAGCAAAAAAGGGTTTCGCTTCAAAACAATAAACAATACTCGAATTAATTTGAGTTAAAACAGGTATAAATCAATCGTTCACGTCAGGGCAAAAGGCATTGCATTTACAACAAAAAACTTTGAACCTGTTTGAATTTATATCGGCAAAAATCTGTAATGCTTCTTTTATGCCTATAAATCTTGTGGCTGTAGTTTATGCTGATAAAAAAAGCATAGGGATTTGAAAGTTTTAGGTGCTAAAAGAAGCATGGAAAATAAATTTTATTATAGATATTTTGGCTAAAGCCGACACCCGGACTTATATAACCCACGGCCTGAAGGCCGTGGCAATTTAGACACTTTGTTTTATATATTTCCTGTATTTGCCGATACCAATCCGGTTTAGCAAAATGCAATTGTTAAGATGCAATTGCCACGGCCTTTAGGCCGTGGACAAAGGACAACAAGCAATAGGCTTTAACCAAAACCCTAAGGAACAGGACATTAAAGGTTTTTAGGGCATAAAAGAAGCATGAAAAACATGCTGGACAAAATTTAAACGGGCTCTTTATTGAAATTTATATACCAATACCTTAAAGCTTCCTGGTATAGGTGTCCTTGTTCCTTTTTCAAAGTCGGCAACGCTTAAATATAGCTTATGAGTAGCTGCATCTATTGCCATGGTTTTAGCACGGTTTTGTGTGGTCAATGTTTGCATTAAAGTGTAACGGTCGGGGGCGTCTTGTTTAAAAACAGTAGCTGTTCCGTCGCCATTAGAAGCGATAAGCAATTTAGTGGCTGGATCATACACCACTGCATCAACACCGGCACCAATAGGCAGGGTCTGGCTTACTTTACCTGTAGAAATATCAACCACACTTAAGCCTTTATTTTCACGGCAAACGGTAAACAGTTTTTGGTTGGCTTTATCAATAGCGATGCCTGTAGGCCCGCCGCATGGGCTTAAAGAATAATTTTTGGTAACCTTTAAGGTTTTGGTGTCAATCACGTTTAAAGTGCTTTTATCTTCCAGATTATTATAGATCAATCCTTTTCCATCGGCAACGGCAAACTCCGGGGCTCCGCCCATATCTATTGCCGCTATTTGTTTCATCGCTACCGGATCAATTACACAAGAGCTGCTGCTATGGCCATTAAAAGTAAATATCTTTTTAGAAAACGGATCAAAAATGATAGCATCTGCACCCTTATGGTCTAAAGGAATCCTACCAACAATAGCCGAAGATTTCAAATCAAAAACCACTACTTCATCCGCTTTGCCATCACTTATAAATCCTTTGTTAAGCTCATTATCTACTGCAATACCATGAACACCTTGCATGTTGCTGATGGTGCCTTTTACGGTTTCTGTTTTTAAGTCAATCACATTTACCTCCGTACCATGCGAAACATATAAAGTAGCGTTTGGCTGATCTATGTAGAGGTAATCATAACCACCGTTACCAGGCAGGGCAATACTTTTATCAAGCACATAAGTGCTTTGTGCAGAGGCATCAATTGTAAAAAGGGCAATAAATGATAGGAGCAATAATATTCTGTTGATCATGGGTTCTTTGTTAAACTTTTTTTGAATGTTAAGAGCCTGCTAAAATTAATCCAATATATTTTGGATGCTTCTTTTATCGGGTAAAAATCAGCATTCTTACTATAAGTTTTTTAGTGATGTTATTTATAAGCTCTTAATTTTTTAGGTGATAAAAGAAGCATTGTGTTCTTTTCGGTATAAAGTCGAACAGGCTATAAATATTGGTTATTAGTGCTGGTTGCCTTTTCCATCTGTTGTATAAGCTCCTAAATCCTGGTTGTATTTAACGTTGCCAGCACCATAAGCCGGAGAGCCATTTTGCAAATGCAGATCAAATGTATAAGGTGTTCCGTTAGGGGACGCCACAACGTTTGTAAAGCTTACAAACATCGGGTCAAAATTGCCGGTACTTTTTGAGATCAAGTCAGTCGGCTGTGGTTTGCCAACACCATCATTGGGATAAAAGTTGGCCCTTAAATCTATAACAATAGGAGGGTTAGTGGTATTATCGTTATAGCTAACAACACTTGCATAAAAAAGGTTATTGCCGTAGGTAGTATGCACTGCGTCAGCATCAGAGAATATTTCTATACCCTGGTAACAATTTACAATGATGTTGTTATAAACATGCCCGATGGCATTTAAACCAATTGATACGCCTCTGCCAGGTTCGGCAGCGCCCCGTCTCCATCCGTTTGATACCAGTGTATTATTGTAAACATCTACAATGGTTTGCGGGAATGGTGCTTTTTTATTGGTTTCTAATTTAATGCCGCTGCCTGCCTGGCTAAATACTACGTTATAGGCTACCGTACCGGTAACGCCAGATTTTAGATTGATACCTTCTCCATCTGTACTGCCTGATGAACTGACGGTATTTCTCAGTATAGTGACATGAGCGTGATTCAAACCCATTAAATCATCCTGACCATTGCTAAACCAGGAATCTTCAATATCTACATTGATTGGTGCATTCACATATATTGACCTTCTGGCACTGCCTGAAGCATCCGGGCCACCGGTATTATCAACATGTGCCCATTTTATAGTTACTGCCTGGGCACTATCACACTGGAACCCACCCCAGCTTCCCGGTTTATTACTATCAGAATTAAAAAAAATAGGTTGCGTTTGCGAGCCTAACAAATTCAGTACACCCTGAATAGTGATTTGAGCATTATTTTTAACAACCACAATAGCTCCGGGCTGCGCAGATAAAGTATCTCCTTTTTTAACGGTTAAATCTCCCGTAATGGTATAGGTTTGCCCTGCCAGTAAAGTGCCTTTGGTAAACCCGCTGATGTTACCGGCAGCAATAGGGCTTGATGTGGGTATTGAAACTTTTGTAAAGGTGGTAACCTCGTTTTTTTTACATGCGGTAAATCCTGTTACGCATAAAGCACTTATTACGATAAAAATATTTCTTGCTTTCATTTTGATAGATTTCAAATTATAAAGAATAACGGAACCCAATATTAAAGCTGACGTTATATATATCTTTTGATTGAACCAGGTTATTGATTTTAATGGTAGTTGGGGTATTTAAAAGATTGTTCACTTTTCCTGTAAGCGTAAAATTCCTGCTTACCTGCTTTTCGCCTGATAAAGCCAAAAAGGATTGTGGCTGCTGATAATAATCATATCCATAATTATCATAAATAAAGGCAAGCGTTTTGCTGGTGTAGGTATAGGCTAACTGTACAAAAGCTTTGTGCTGGTCATCTTTATATAATAATGACACATTTAATACATTGCCTGTTTGCCCTTGTAACGGACGGCTTTGATTTTTAAATACTGGGGTATTATTAACAGAAACAGCATCCGGTACTATCTTTGGAGAATTTACATTTGAGTAAGTGTAGGTGTAATTGCCTGACAGGCCAAAGTTACCAAAGTAACGGCTGTACACTACTTCTGCACCTGCAACTTTAGCTGTGCCAAAGTTTTGCGGGGTAGTTACCAATTGACCTTGAGACAGAGCGCCTATTGCAAATTCTATCGGATTTACAATGTTTTTGTAAAAACCGCCTATAAAAAATTGCTCTTCATTTTTAGGGAACAACTCGTATCGTATATCAAAGTTATCAGCAACAGTGTGTTTCACATAAGGGTTACCTATTATATCTGTGCTTTGTCCGGGAGTAGTTGTAGGCACCAATTCAAATAAAGCCGGGCGTGCAATAGATTTAAAATAAGCTAACCTAAAATTGGATATATTGCTAAGCTTATACTTTAATTGCAAACTGGGTAAAAAGTCTCTATAAGTTTTATCAGCAGAACTAAGTATGGTTGGTACTACCGGATGGGTAACATACCCTTGTTTGGTACCTTCAATACGCACACCGCCAATTGCATCCAACTTATTGCCAAGGTTAAGTTTAAACTCCGCATAACCTTCAGTAAGGTTTTCATAAGCTGTGTAATTGGAAACATCACTTACATTTGTACCTGTCTGGTTATAAACTATCCAGTTTGCCGAATAAATGTCGGTAAAGGGTTGTTTTGTTCCGTCAGGCTGGGCAGTAGCACGCAATATATAGTTATTTTGGTTATTAAAGCGGGTACTATGCCTATACACCCCACCTACCCTTAATTCCAATGAATTATCTTCACCTAAACCGGTTTTATAGCTCAAGTTAGCAAAACCAGTGTAATCCTTGTTTCCATTCTTTTGCCACAATCTCGTAATGTTGTCAAAGTAATTAGGGGTGCTTGTAAAATCAGACTGAATTTTGTGGTTTATTGAAATATCTGCCCTGTCAGGATTATTAGCTGTTGCGTTTGAATAAACCCCAGCCCAATCAAATAAGAAATGTTTAGATAAAATATGCCTTCCGTCCAGTTTTAGGTTTTCTACATATTGGTTTTGGATAAAAGACCGGTTGTCATTAAATACCGTACCTGTACCAGGACCAATCCTGCCACCGTTACCACCAAAAATAGAAGTATCAATACTTAATCTTGCCTGAGCAATATGAGTATAAAGAAAAACATTCCTTATACTGATTTTATTTTTATCATTAAATTTATAATCAAGCTGGGCTGATAAGCCATTGTTCAGTTGTTGCGTTGAATAAGTGCGGTTTGCAACATCAGAAATTACCGGTTGAAAATTACCGCCCGGACGCGTATCCGCAATAGCGATGTTAAATTGCGAGTTGGTGCCGTAATACTGGTTTTGATAACTGTCAGCTATTATAAAACCTAATTTATTATTTAGAAACCTTTTGCCATAGGTAAAACTGGCTAAAGAGGTTACAGGCGCGTTTTTTTGCTGGAAATCAAGATTGGCGCGGCTAAAATCATTAGGCTGTGCCTTGTAACCCGTTTCGAATCTTTCAGATGGGCTTTTTTGCTGAATAACACTTTTTGAAAAGTTGTCAAATTTTTGGTTAAAGAAAATAGCACTGTAACCTAACGAGGCATTTGCCTTAAAATACTCATGATCCGGCGCGTCTTTAAAAACCAGATTTACCGTGCCGCCTATCGCATCTCCTTCCATCTCTGGGGTGAGTGTTTTGCTTACCTCTATGTGGTCCAATAAATCTGAAGGAACTACGCTCAAAGAAATAAACCTTGAAACCGGGTCAGGGCTTGTTACCTTGGCACCGTTAATTAAAGTATTATTATAACGCGGCTCCAAACCCCTGATAATGGCATAAGCTTCATCCGATCCGCTATTACGTTGAATAGTTACTGCAGATACCCTTGACAAAGCATTAGCCGCATTAATATCCGGAGACCTTTCCATGGCACGGGCAGAAAGTACATTGGTAATGTTGCCGGCATTTTTTTCGGACTTCCTGGAAGATGACTCGTTACTTTCGTTAAGCGTACCAAATACATTTACTGCCTTAAGGCTTTCTTGGGTTTCTGTCAGAGTAACATTTAAAATAAAGTTTTGGTTATCCGTTACATTTACCTCTTTTTCAAATTCCCCAAAACCAATAAATTTTACTTTGATTTTATAATTACCGGTTGTAAGCTTATTGATCTCGAAATTTCCAAAAGCATCTGTGGTAGCCCCTTTGCTTAACCCGTCTAAATAAACATACGCCCCTGGTAATGGTTCGTGGCTTTTGCCATCGGATACCCTGCCTTTTATCGTAGCGTTTTGCGCTGATGCAAATGAGGCAAAAAGTGTAAAAACCGCTATTAGGTAAAATCTACTACCCATAATATATTTGAATTATGGAGCAAAAAAAGAGGTTGAATTTGGGAGAAATTCTGTATAAATAGTTGATTTAAGAAACTTAACTAAAAGTTGATCCTAACTTAACAACAAAGTGCTTTTAATTTAAAAGCGAACAATTAAATAGATGATCTGGTAACAAATATTTAACATAGAAAAAGCAACTGTGGTAAAATTTTGGCTGGTGTATAACTCAAATTATAGCAGGTAAAACCAGTGCCTTGACGTTGTTTAAATTTAACTTTTTCTGTTTACTGTTTAAAGGCTCCCATAGTTTATTTACTTAAGGAATTGCTTATTTTAATTTGTCTCAATAGCTGACTTTGTAGAGCCTGTTTAAATTTTATTTAGCTTACTGTCTATACTTCTTTTACCACCTAAAAATCATTAAACCCTTGTACCTTTTGTTATTGCTTTAACCTATAAATACAAAATTTATAGGCATAAAAGAAGCAGTATAATTTTTTATGATGGAAATTTAAACAAGCTCTATATTTTTTTAATTTATACTCATCCTTAGAAATAATCCAATGCTTTTCTAAGTTAAATTAAGCTCGATTATATCGAACAAGGTTTTTGCCCCTGAAGTTTGTATGGTGTAAACCTCAATGGCTAATTTTCTTGGTGTTGCCGTAACCGTAAGGTAGCCATAGCTATAGGAGGATTTGTCAAACGTATGGTAGGATTTTATGGTGGTCTGGTCTGTAACTTTAACACCGCCAGCAGCAGGGACATGTTGTATCTGCCGGCCTCCTCCTCCGCATATGATAAACGGTATTTGGATATCTTTTCCGCCAAACGATAAATACCGTGTGTAGCATTGCAGGTTGTGTGCATGCGCGGACAAAAAAGCATCTGGCATAATAGAAGCCTGTGTACAACTGTCATCGATATCGATAAGCATTTCTGTACTGGAACCATGGGCACCTGAACTAAAAGGAGGGTGGTGCGTTGCAAACAACAGGGCTTTACGCTTTCCGCCCGCTCTCGCAGCACTTATTGTTTTCAATGTCTTTGTAAGCCAGTCCTTTTGTTTGGTCCCAATAGCAGGCGCCGAAATATAACCAGGGTTTTCGGCCATATTAGAGTAAAGCCCGATGACATCGATGAACGGTGTATTTAAATACCAATAAACCGCAGGCTGGCTGACCATTTCCCTGTAAATTGTTCCTGCCGCCGGAGGTACACCAGTTTTGGGCTGACAAAAGTTTTCCTGAAAAGCACCAAGTGTTACTTTCTGACCTGTGCTTGTACCATCAAACTTGAATAGCTCACCATCATGGTTTCCCGGAATTGCAATTATTTTACCCGGATAGGTTTTGTAAGGAGCGTAAAACTGTTCGTGATAGCCTTTATCCGTGTTGTCATAATATATTACATCGCCCAAATGAAAAAAGAAAGCCGGTGATGTAGCAGCGTTGGAGGGATTATAATCAGCCGACATGGCAGCAGCTATTGATTCTTGCATTGTGCCGCTTGAAGAAAAAGTATCGCCAACGGCATGAAATTTTATAGCACCTGCTTGTTGTATCTGTGCAACACCCTGATCACCGATAATTTCAGCTAACATCATTGTAGGATCGCGGATAGGGTTTGGTATAGGTTCGAGCAGGGTTTTAATATAATCTGTCATCCTTGTACCTATATCACTTACTTCCGGGCGCTGGCCTATAGGTACATCGGTATAAAACGGCTGGGCAAAACGCAAAACTTTATCAGTTGAGTTTTTTTGCGTGAGAGGCAGGTTTTTTTTCATTGTATGACCAAGTTAAATTTAAGGGTTATCAAAATTAATCGTTTTCATTTTCATTTGCTGATAACGTTAATTCGGATATATAATAAAGCCTTTTTATTTACTATGGTTTGTTAAAATATTTCTTTTGACAATACCGCAAAAGCTTTTATTAAGGGCCTGTTTAAAATTTGTCCAGCCTGTTTTTCATGCTTCTTTTATGCCATAAAAACCCTTAATGTCCCGTGCCTTGGGGTTTTGGCTAAAGCCCTGTTGTTTGTCCTTTGCCCACGGCCTTAAGGCCGTGGCAATTGCGGCCCGGCCATAATTGCAGTCCTGTGCGTGGCCAGGCCAAATCTGGTATCGGCAAATCCAAAAAATGTTATAAAACAAGGTGGCTAAATTGCCGCGGCCTTCAGGCCGTGGATTGTATAAGTCCAGGTGTTGGCTTTAGCCAAAATAGCTGTAATGAAATTTAAACAGGCTCTAAGAAAATACTACCTATCCGGTTATGCTTTTTATTGATAAGATAGGAACGCTAAAGGTTAGTTCTTGCTATCTTTTAAAGATCATCCACAAAAAAGTTCGTAAAAAGTATCATTCGAGTTATACAAATAGGAAAGTTTTCAGTAAAAATCGGAGGCTTTCGTTTTTTTTAAAGGGCTTTTGCTGAATTAAAAATCTGTCCCGGCGTTTCCAATCCTCCCCACTTCGATAAAAACCCTGCACTAAAAGTGTAACCTGACTGGCAGCATGCCCCTTTTCGATCTTAAAGATTTCCCCGTTGCTATTCAGATTAAAGCAGGGCTGTCTATGAGGATGTTTTTGAACAAAGCCGGCTTCCGAAACGATCAATCAAACTGATCGATTTTTTAAATAAAACCTAAAAACACGGCTGCACTACCTTCGAGTATATCCGGATAATTTAATCCTCACAATTTAACTGTTAAATACGTTTAGTTTTATCGGAATAAATTTGGAGCCGATAAAAACAGCATCCTAAATTTTAGCTTTGGTAGATACAATTACCACGCACATGCCCATGGCTGCGATCAGCATAAAAGATACCCGCAAACTAAAAGCACCTGCTACAAACCCAATGACTGGCGGGCCGATCAAAAATCCTACAAAACCAATGGTGGAAACGGCGGCTATGGCTACACCGGGAGACATGGTGCCTGATTTGCCGGCCGTACTGTAAACCAGCGGAACGACTGAGGAAACGCCTGCGCCAACCAGCATAAAACCGAGGACAGCAGTAAGCATATACGGGAAAAATACAGCGATCAGCAGTCCTGTTGCCGTCAAAGTCCCGCTCACTTGCAAGGTTCTTTTCAACCCAAAACGGCCTGAAAACCAATCGGCAACAAACCTGCCGCCTGCCATTGTACTCATGAAAGCTGTGTAACCGGCAGCAATCCAGGCATTCTCAGCATGTATCACTTTTTTAAAATAGATTACGCTCCAGTCAAACATTGCGCCTTCGCAAATCATCGAACAGAAAGCAACCACGCCCAGTTTCATCAGCGAGGCATCCGGCATTACAAAAACCGGTCCGCTTTGCACGCTTCCGACATCGTCCTGCAAATAGCGAAAAGACACAGCTATGCCGATCAAAACCAATAGCAAAATCAAACTGAAATGTACTGCCGGATCAATGCCTTCACCAATCATCAGCGTACCAATGGCAGCACCGGTAAAGCCGGCCAAACTCCAAAGTCCGTGAAAGGAGGCCATAATGGGTTTGCTATACAATTTTTCTGTGGCAACTGCTTGCGTATTTACCGCAATATTCATGGCATTGCTGGTAAAACCGAAGCAAAAAAGGCCAGCAATCAGTTGCAATGTGTTGTGTGCCAATCCTAAGCTGGCCAATGCCACAGCATACAAAGGCAAGGCGAACAAAAGTAATTTCCGGCTGCCGATGCGGGTGATGATCCAGCCTGAAAATGGCAGCGAAACCATCAACCCAACCGGCAGCGTAAACAAAATGCCGCCCAAAGCTGCATCAGATAAACTTAGTTTTTGCTGGATACCGGCAATGCGGGAAGCCCAACTGGCAAAAGTTAAACCGGCCAAAAAAAACATCGCACCAACTGTTGCGCGTATCACTTTTTTGGAGGTTTGAAGGGAAGCAGCAGAGGCAGTCACGATAGGGCAAATGTATCCCTAATTTTTTATGTGTAAAAGAAGCATGGCAGGTAAATTCTAAAAACACCAAAAAAGCTGGTTCCGCTTTTAGCAGGACCAGCTTGCCGATTAGGTTTAAATCAGGCAAAAATTGGAACAATTACCTGTATCAGTTTTTGCAGGTTGTTCTCAAACGTTAATTTATATTCGCGTTTGGCTACAATACTGCCGTGTGAGCCAGCAACATCATAGCCAATTTCATCTGCAATTAATTCTGAGTTTTGGGCTCTGTAACCCGCAAGTTTATGCTGAAACAGCTTTTCGGTGTCTTGTGCCCGCGCTTCCGGCGCTTGTCCGTTTTGGTTTGGGTCAATTGCCATTTGTTTCGGTTTATTGCTTAACCCAAGCACTTTTTTAACCGAATTATGGAAATTGGTAATTGTGCCATCGTTGTCAATTGTAACCCTAACTATGCCATTATCATTATTTACAACCGGCACACCATTAATTACCTGTCTAAATTCAACGGTGGTATCCGTTACATATTCCTGATCCAATTCCCTGCTTCCTTTCGTGCTGCCGCCGCAGGTTTTTCCTAACCTGATGGCATGGTATTGCAGTTCGGCATCATTGCCTACTTGTTTGCGGATGTATTGCTCTGCTGTTTGTCGCGCCTTGTTTTGGTCTAATTGGCTGCGGTTTCCAAAATTAATGTTTGCCAGTTTTGCGTTAAAATGCCCTTGCTGGTTAATGCTGATCTTCTTTTCGCCTTCATCCAGCAAATAAGTACCTTCTTTTGATACCCCAAAACCTTCAATTGCTTTGCTGGAAAACCCTAACTGATCTGCCAGTACGGCAACTTTAGCATGGTTTACTTCAAACGGAGCCAATTCTGCAACCAGCATTTCTTTAGGCAAAGTTTTATTGGGCGATGCTACAGAAGCAGCTGCCAGCCATCTCCATTGGTACCAGTTGCGGGCAACCGCTCCCCATTGAAATAATCTTTCGTTCATTAAAATATTCAATGCTTCGGCCTGGTTTGCTCCGGAAGCGACAACTGTTGGCGTTTGGTTGTGGGAGATGTCCCAGCTTCCGTACAACCAAGAAGTTGAAAAAGACTGGCCGGCTTTGTAATGGTTCCAGAAATTTAGACCGTAACTTGGATTATCATAGCTTATGGTTTCAAAACCAAACAACATCCTGAAACCCGGATTGCTGTCATCATTCCACCAGGTGGTAATCGGTGTTATACCACCAAACACGCGGCAGGATAAGCAGGTTGACCAGAAAATATAACGTAACCGCTGGTTGCCCAACAACATTTTATTGTTTGAAGAAATCCAGGTTTCATTATTCCAACTGCCGCCACTTGGCGCTTGGAAAACACCTGCCGAGGTCATGTTGCCGTGGCCGGAATGATAGAAAACATCTACGGCATCAATACCATAATAATTTTGCCAGTGGTCGTTTGGCTCTTCGTATAGCCAACTTTTTACGGCACCATCTTTATAGTAGAAATTAGCGGTGTACCAGTTTTGCAGGTAATCATAAAAACCTTGCGCATCTGCATGTGTAGCATGCAGATCCGAATTGTGGTTGCCCAGTGAACCGGAGAAATCCTGTATGCTGCAAAGGCCTAATATGTTGTTTGGCGCAGCAGCTTGTAAAGTGCTTTTGTCGGTTGTTGTTTCGAAAGGTGAAGGTATCACCTTTTCTTCTAATGTGTTGGTCATGATTTTTTAAGTTTAATTGGTTTTTTTAAATGAGATTACAGTAGTTTTTGCTGATCATTTTAGCGGCATAAAAGAAGCATCAGGAAACGATAATGGTAAATATCAGGATGGCTACGGCAGATTTATTTTGCTCCCAACTTCTTTTCTGACTGAAAACTAACTTTACCGTTCCAGGCTGAAGTGCTTTGATCAGAAATTTTTCGGGCAAGCTTTCCCCGGCCTTTAAGGAATTAGAGGTTGAGGTTGATCGGTCTTCAGAAACAGAAATAATCCCTTTCCGGTCAACTTCAAAAATCCATAAGTAACCTGCCGTAGCTAAACTTGGTAAACTGACAGTACTGCTTTTACCTACCTTTATTTCGATAGTTTCCATTGTACAGAAGTTTAAACCAGCCTGATCGTCCAGAAATCATCGCATAAATTACTGTTGGTAATGTAAGCATAAGGCATGTAGAAATAGCCTTGAATGCCCCAGTTTTTACCCCAGGAGTTGCGGATGATAAAAGCATTTTTGCTGTCGTCATACCCAACGGCCATCACACAGTGTCCGCCCAGCGTTTTTTCGCCTTGCTGCGGCATCGGCATAATACCAGTTTGGGTAACTTGCTGTGTCATAAAACTCTCGTAAACAGTAAAGCCAAACACAAACGGAAAGCCTTCGGCCAAACAACCTTTTAACTGGTCCAGCGAGTTGACCAACCTCTGATAACTTTTGATCTGGCATTTGCTTGCCTTTTTATAACAGCTTGCATTTGGTTTTTTGGTGAACTTGCTGATGTCATAAGGCCAGTCTTTTTCAGGGCAAACACCTTCTTTGTTCATGGTTTTGATGCCATCACGAATGTAAGCACCGCTGTCGGAATTAACCGTATTAATCAATACGCGTTCGTTGTAGTAAAGGAAGAGCCGCGAAGGCATAAATTCGGGTTTTTCCTGCTTTTTTAGGTCAAACTCGTAAGCGGCGGCCAAACCATTTGCGGTGCAACTACCTAAGTGGCCCTGATCGTAAACAGGCGGACATTGGTTTCGTAGATCTACCGCAGTTGGCAGTTGCAGCATTACGGCTTTGGGTGCGGCGTACAGCAAGTCGCGCTGATCGGGCAGGTCTGGCAGCCAGCCCATTTTGTAATTGGTGTTTTGTTGATTTTCCATTGCTTTGTTTAGTTAATATTTAAAAACGTTTTGTTTAAATAATGAAACTAAATTACAGGCTATGGCAAGGGCGATCAACGTGGCTGATACTGTTTTTTAAGGTAGGTTTTACGTAATTTGGATGCGTAGTTTTACGCAATAGAAACTCTTGGCTGGGTGTTTTATCATCCCAAAGTTAGGATGCATATTCCTGTAACATAAAACTGCAACTGCTTTAAATAACATCCCTCTTGCATCGGGACGACAACAGGAAATGGTAAAAATTACCGCACCGTTGTATCAAAAGCACTGTTCAATATTTTGCCGTTGCGTTTCATCTGTACCCAAATCCTATACTTACCGGCACTTGGAAAAGCATAAGGAAAAGTTACCATTCCATCCATTTTATGGTGTTTATCTTCGGGCATTGCCATTGCAGGCATACCGGCCATCAAATATTTGTTGCGTTCCGTTTCGCCCATGTTCCTGATTTTGGTGATTTCCCGATCGATGCTGTCCCGGAAACGGGCTGGATCAGGAGCTACCGGCACTTTCGCATTTCCTTTTATCCGGCTTTCCAAAATCTCCTGAGAAGCCATCGAAAAAGTGCCGACCGGATGTAGGTGCACGTAAACCGAACCATCATATTTTACAATTACAGCATGGCCCATCATACCCATATAAGGTTCCAGTTTTACGGCCGCACCAGATGGGTCATGGATTGCAAAAGTAAGCGGATAAGCTTTATTGGCTTCAAAAGGAACGTTCGCGGCATGTTCCCATATGGCAGACGAACCATCGGCCAATTGCATACTTTCTCCGGGACTTCCGCACAACAACACTGTTTTTCCGGGGAAATTATTTACGGTTTGGTTGCTGCTATTTGAGATGACATAAGTATCATCGGGATCAGGAAATACAGATGAATATAATTTTACTGATACTGTTTTTAGCAATGTTTTTTGGGAAATGATAACTGTATCGGTAATGGTTTCGGTAAAGCCGTTCCAACGGACCACGTCTGCAAACACCAGATAACGGCCTTCGGGCAAGTTGGGAAGATCAGCAAAAAAGTTCAGGCTATCTTTACGAAACGGATGCAAATGCGCAAAAACATCCAGCGTGTTCTCCCTGATCATAAACAAGTGCATCAGTTTGCCATGGTCAGGGACGATAAAACTCATGGATTTATGATTTGCTTTCAATGAATTGGAATCAATCCTAAAATGAAAAACCTGCTGCTGATCATAATTGATAATACTGGAAGATGCCTGCGGCGGCCGGTACATATATTTCTGATAATTGCTGCTCCAATTGTTCCACCATGACGAGCCGCCGTAAAGCATCAGGGCCAAAATCAAAAAAGCAAGCGTTACGCCGGTCAGTTTTTTTCTACGGATATTTGGCTGGCTGGCAGTTCCTGGTTTCATCAACCCATCGCTTACGCTGGAGCCAATAATGGTAGCCATTAATACAACCAGCAGCAAAGCCAATCCAGCCAAAACCCAGCCAAGGGATTGCGGCATATTGCGCTGCGCCGTAGAAACGGCCATCACCGGGATTAAAACAGTGCCTTTTCCGGACGCGCCGTCCACCATGATTTTCATGCTGGCCGTGCCGCTTTGCATCAGCCAAACCAAAGCCTGGTACTGGCCAGGCGTTCCTTTTACAGGCAGGGCTTCGTCGGCTTTAGGCGAACCTTTGTCGCCAGTATACCAGTAAACCGGTTGAACCGATACTGTTTTTACCGGCATATTTTCAACATAAACAGAAACCGTTGCCGTTCCGGGAATCACGTCCGGCGGGTTGATGTTTACCATAATGGTATATGGCCCGGCTTTTCCTTCGTAAACTACGCCCGGGCTGCCCACATGCGCAAAAGTATGTGGGCCTATCAGCATCAGCACAAAAAACAATATTGTTTTTAGCACTTTCATCGTTGTACTTTTTTCATCCAGCTTCCCCATTTATAACCAACGGAGCCGGAAATTATAGCAATTACCGCCGCAATCAGCAGTCCTTTGATCAATGTAAAACCCGTATCTACATTTTCCGGGCGAAAGGCATAGCGGAACGGATAATCCGGATCGCTGCCAAAATACCAGGAAGATCCGCCAAAAAACCAGCTCCTGGCTAAAGTTGAAGTTTGCAGAAAGCTGCCGAAATACCATTGGACCACAAAGAAAACAGCGAGAAAAGCAAAGCTGGCACATACTGTTTTTACCCATGCTTTTTTGTGTTTCAGGTTGAAAAAAATCAGGTCGATGGCCAGGGCCGGAAAAATAACCAGCAGCGGAAAATCAAATGCCTGGTAATGATCGATGTGGTTTAACACCGGCCCAAGCCGCGGCGAAGCAGGGAACAAGGGCAAAATCCACAACAGCAACAGCAGCATGACGGTATAAACAGCCGCTGTGGACGTTGCCGCCCATTTCATGTTGGAAGCGCGCGAAACAGTAATGAGGTAAAGTGGGAAAAGCAGGCTTCCGATTTGATAAAATAAAGAATTGTGCATCCGGTGCTTGCCCAAAAATTCGGAAAAAAGCGTGAAAAAAGTAGTCAGCAGCAAACCGGCGGAAATAGCAAAAAGCCAATTGTAAATATTTTTAGGTTGATTGCTTTCCTGATGGTTTGCGCTGGCAACAACGGCAATCAAAGCACCAAACTGGATCATCATCATGCCAACGGCCAATAGCGTATGCGGCGGCGATAAAATCGTTACGTCCAAACCGTAAGTGTTGTGCCACCAATCATCAAAAGGCGCAGAAGTAAGCATGGCGATGGCTCCCCAGATACAAAACAAGGCACCCAGCGACCCGTAAAATATCCCCCAGAACTTTACTGCTTTTGATTTTTCTTCCGCAGGACTAAAAAAAGAGGTCTTCAAAACCTGGAAACCGGAAAACAAGCCAGATAAAACCGCGCCCAGATAAATTACCAGGTGCGGCGGCGCAAAAAGGCCGTCGCGGCCGATACTGGTATGCCAGGAAATATCCCAGATCAGGCCGGTTACGATGCAGACGGAAGAAAAAACGGTGGCATAAACGTAGGGCTGAACGGTAGGAACGGCGTTTGCAGCAAGTGTTTCTTTAGCGGATAAGTTTGGGTTAAAGTATAATTCGGTTTCCATATAAAAGAATTATTGATTAGTTAAAACTATTGAAATATGTTGAATTTTCAATCTGTTTTTTTTGCCTTTTCTCCGTTGCGTGTTGTCGTCCGACCAAAGGGAGAGATATTCTTTCAATTGGATATTATTTAAACTGCTTTGAAGAAGATTTCTCCCTTCGGATCGAAATGACAGCGCGGGCGAAAGGAAAAAGCGCACAAAACGAATTTTTTGTCGTTAAAGAAATATGGAATTTTTTTGTGAAAAAGGCTCTGTCGTGCGCAAAATCTGGAGCAATGCCGATACGATCCTGTTTATTTTTGCCGGTGCTTCTGCCGAATTTGCATTGAACAAAGCGGTGGACTGGCTATATTTTACCGGCCGGTTGCCTGCTGACCCTTTGGCAAGATTGTTCTCGACGGTAACTTACGCGCAGCGGATTGTTTTTTCTGAGTTAGACCAAGCCAACAAAGCGATTGACCAGATCACGGCCATACATTCTGCAGTGGAAGCAAACCGTGGCAGCCAGATACCAGATTGGGCTTACCGCGACGTGCTGTTTTTACTGATCGATTATTCGGCCCGTGCTTTTGAATTGTTGTACCGGAAGCTTTCCTCCGCAGAAAAAGAAGAAATATACCATACTTTTTACCGGATGGGCTTACGGATGAACTTAAAAGATTTGCCGGCAAATTACCAGGATTGGGTTTCGGTACGGAAGGGACACCTGCTGAACGACCTGGAAAAAAGCCGATTTACCGTTGATCTGTACAAACAATACAAAAAGCATTTGGGCTTTACCCGTTTTATACTGCTAAAAGAAGTACAGGCGCAGTTGGTGCCGCCGCACGTCAGGCAATTGTTGGGTTTGCGGAAAATATCTTTGTTGATGCTGATCGTCCCGCTTTACAAGTTCAGCCGCTTGCTTCATTTGGATCGTTTGGTAAAAGCTTTAATTTTGCCAATGGATTACAAGGCGCAGATCAAAGCAGTGGATCAGAGTGAGGATCAGTAAAAAAGTTTTTAAATTAAATACTGAAGTTGGGTAACCGACCGATGAATTTGTTTCAACTTTTATTTTCAGAAAGGGATTTTTTGAGATAGAAGAAAATCATCCCCCTTGCCCCCTTCAAAGGGGGAAGTATGGCGGATACCTTTTTAACGTAGCCATTTAGGTTTTGGCAGATTCGGTTGCAGGTTCCCTCTTTGAAGGGGGCAAGGGGGATGACCTTCGTATTTTTATGTGCTAAAAGAAGCATCGTACAAAAGATCAGAACCAGAAATTAATTTTAAACAATTTCGATATTAAAAAATTAAATTAGCAAAACAAAACAATGGCAATTATTGAACCTGTAAAACAAAATCCGACCCAACCGGATTCAACCAAAAAAAATTCTGCTGCTTTGCGTTCCTGGCATTGGGCAAACTTGATTATCATTACCGGACTTTTAACAACCGTACTCATCAATTCAACAATTCTGGATGACCACAGCAACCAATCATTTTTAAAAACAGAACTACAAAAAAGCGGGACCGTATTAAATGAAAACCAAGCCAGGTCACTTGCACATGCACAAAGCGATGAAGTCTGGGGAATCCATATTTATTTCGGCTATTTTTTAGCAGCATTGTTTGTTTTCCGTCTGGTAATGGAATTTTTTCAACCCAAAGAACAGCAATTTTTTAGACGGCTAAAAGAAGTATACCGGCAATACTTTGTCCTCAAACAAAACACATACCTGGCCAAGCATGATCTTGCCGTAAAAATTACTTACGCAGGATTTTACCTCCTATTAACCATCATGGTTGTAACCGGGTTATCACTTGCTTTTGAAGATGCGCTGAGCTTTTTGAAACCCATCCGGCATTCGATCAAACAAGTCCACGGTTTTTGCATGTACTTGGTTTTAGCCTTTATTGCGGTTCATTTGGCAGGTGTTTTTTTGGCGGAGAGAGATAAAAGCCCGGGAATTGTTTCGGATATGATCAACGGCGGGAAGCCGGATTGATGCTTCTTTTACCACCTAAATTTTTTGTTCGATAAAAGAAGCATCTGCCTGAATCGGGTTTTGCACATTCCGGGCTTCCGTCCAAATCAATTACCTTTGCTTTTCAAGACAAAACACCATGTTAAAAGGATTTTTCAATATACCCAAACCCGTAAATGAGCCGGGCTTAAATTACGGCCCGCACAGTATAGAAAGGGCGATGCTGAAAAAAGCACTCGGGGAAGCACACGCCCAGGAAGCCGATATTCCGATGTACATTGGCCATCAGGAAGTGAGGACAGAAAACAAACTGGCTATCCGTCCGCCGCATGACCACAAACATATTTTAGGTTATTTTTCTGAAGGTGATGCCAGCCATGTGCATCAGGCTATTGAAGCGGCATTATCGGCCAAAGAACAATGGGAAAACCTGGCCTGGGAGCAGCGCGCAGCCATCTTTTTAAAAGCTGCCGATTTAGTTGCCGGCTCTTATCGCTATAAAATAAATGCAGCTACCATGCTGGGGCAATCTAAAAACGCTTTTCAGGCAGAGATTGATGCCGCTTGCGAGTTTATCGATTTTTTGCGTTTCAATGTTTCTTATATGCAGGAGATTTATGCACAGCAGCCAATCTCCGGAAAAGGCGTTTGGAACCGGGTAGAACAGCGGCCGCTGGAAGGTTTTGTATTTGCTTTAACGCCGTTTAATTTTACTGCGATTGCCGGAAACCTGCCTGCTTCTGCCGCTTTGATGGGCAATGTGGTTGTTTGGAAACCGGCTTATCCGCAAGTTTATGCGGCCAATGTGATTATGCAGGTTTTTAAAGACGCCGGCTTGCCGGATGGCGTGATCAACTTAATTTTCGTGGACGGGCCGGTTGCCGGAGAAGTGATTTTTAACCATCCTGATTTTGCGGGAATCCATTTTACCGGTTCTACCAAAGTATTCCAAAACATCTGGCAAACTATTGGCAACAATATCCACCAATACAAAACTTACCCGCGCATTGTGGGTGAAACCGGAGGGAAAGATTTTATCCTGGCGCATAACAGT
>JAABUS010003639.1_pt1 | contig 24393 bp, 21 predicted proteins | sample 5560161 | NCBI WGS metagenome assembly JAABUS01 (sample SAMN10711885, study PRJNA513376) | rock metagenome | isolation source: Antarctica rocks | place: Antarctica: Victoria Land, Trio Nunatak nord | collected 2016-01-04
TCATCAGATAGCCGTACGGCGACTCGCCGTAGGCGAGCCGGAACTCGCGGCTGAGGTGGCCGGCCGAGATGTGCGCGCCACGGGCGAGTGCCTCGACGTCCAGCGGCTGCGCGTACTCCCGGTCGATTCGGTCGCGGACGCGCCGCAGCCGCTCCAGATCGCGTAGGTGCTGCGCCGCGGCGCCCCTGCTGGTCACCTACGAAATCGTGCCACATCGCGCCTACTCGACCCCTGTTGACCGCACACCGCTACGGGCGGGAAGCTCCTCGATCGCCCGCAGATCTAAGGCAGCGCAGATCTTAATGCTGCGCGATACCAAGTCTGGAGGAGTACCACCGATAATCCGCAGTGCTGGATGAGAAGTGGGAAGGGTTGCGCTGCTGGGGTGGCACGTTAGCGCGGTCGGTACACATCGGCGCGGCCGGCCACCCGGGTAACGGTGACCGAGTGGTCGGCCTCGTTGATCTCGTAGAGCACCCGATAGCCGCCCCGATGAGCGCTGTGGATGCCGGAGAAATCATCACGCAAGGCCTTGCCTACGCGATGGGGGTTCTCGGCGAGGGCGCCGTAGAGGAACTCGATGATCGCCGGGACCACTCTGGGCGGGAGTTGGTCCAGGGTGCGGACAGCGGCCGAAGACAACCCGACCGCCCAGCTCACCTGGTGGTCCCGACGCCATACCGACGCCTCACCGCCGCCTCGTCGAACAGCTGTCTCGTCGCTGCCTCGCGGCGGCCGGCCTCCACATCCTCATGGATGCCCGGCTGGGCTTGCCAGAACAAAGTCTCTTCCATCGACTCGAGGTCCTCGACCGAGATCAGCACCGCGGCGGGCCGGCCATGACGGGTGATGGTGACCCGCTCATGGGTGGTGACCGCGTCCTCAATCAACTCGTTCAGCTTCGCCTTCGCCTCGGTGAGCGGGATCATCGTCATGACGACATGATAGACCCGAAAATTGGTCCGAAGGAGTCGGTATTCGGGGCCGACTGGGGATTCCCTGAGCGCCAGCTGGACGAGCCGCGCGGCGGCGTCATCGGGTCGACCGGGTTGCAACTGGGAGCCCACCGGACCCGGGATCACCGGCACCGTCCTGGCCCCTCGGCCCCCTCTCACCCACCCAGCCCGTGTGCCCGCACCCCCTGTTGATTGCGTTACGGTCTGGAGTTGCCACTCCTCATCGGCACCCCTCCCGCCTGACGTCAGGAGCTACCCGTTGCGCGACATCGCGGTGTTCAGCGGAAGCGCACATCGGGAACTGGCGGCCGAAGTGTGCGCCGAACTCGGAGTGCCGCTGCAACCGGCGAGGCTGACCCGCTTCGCCAACGACTGCCTGGAAGTTCAGCTGCAGGCCAATTGCCGTGAGCGCGATGTCTTCCTCATCCAGCCCCTGGTTACCCCGGTGCAGGAGCACCTGGTCGAACTGCTGTTGATGATCGACGCCGCTCGGGGCGCCTCGGCCGGCCGGGTCACGGTGGTGATGCCGCACTACGCCTACGCCCGGTCGGACAAGAAGGACGCGCCCCGCATCTCGATCGGCGGCCGGCTGATGGCCGATCTGATGGTCGCCGCCGGCGCCGACCGGATCCTCACCATGACGCTGCACTCCCCCCAGGTGCACGGGTTCTTCTCGGTCCCGGTCGATCACCTGCATGCACTGCGGGAGCTCGCCGCGCACTTCTCCCCCGATGATCTGTCCAACACCGTGGTGGTGTCACCGGATCTCGGAAACGCCAAGGAGGCAGCGAGTTTTGCCCGGATGCTCGGCGTGCCGGTGGCGGCTGGGGCCAAGCAGCGGTTCGCCGACGACCGGGTCGCCATCACCTCGGTGATCGGCGACATCAACGGCCGCGACGTGATCGTGCTGGACGACGAGATCGCGAAGGGCAGCACCATCATCGAGCTGATCCGGGTATTGCGTGAGCAGGGCGTCGGCAGCGTCCGGGTGGCCTGCACCCACGGCTTGTTCACCTCCGGCGCCTTGCAACGGATCGGTGAGCTGCCGGAAGTGCGAGAAGTGGTGTGCACCAACACCGTCCCGATCCCCCCGGCCCAGCTGACGGACCGCCCGGACTTGCTGACGGTGCTGTCCATCGCCCCCGCGATGGCCGAGGCGATGCGCCGGATTCACGACGGGGAGTCGGTCAGCGCCTTGTTCTCCCGGGAAGAGCCGATCTCGGGTCAGGGACTTTTCTGAGCGACCGGCTGCTCATCCCACAGAGCGCGCAACGGCTTCGGCAGCAGGGCAGCCCCAGGGGCCGCCGGAGAACCGGCCAGCACATCGTCCGGGTTGTTCAGGATGCATGTCTTCATCGACAGGCAGCCGCACCCTATGCATCCGGTGAGACCATCGCGAAGGGCCTCGATCGCCGCTATCTGGTCGTCGAGCCTGGCCCGCCAATCCCGGGAGATACCAGCCCAGTCCTTCGCCGTGGGTGTGCGACCGCCGGGCAGCCGGGTGAGTTCGGCGGCGACCTCCCGCAGGGTGAGTCCGACGTTGCGGGCCGCCCTGATGAACGCCAACCGCCGCAACACGTCTCGTCGGTAGCGACGTTGGCCGCCGCCCGTGCGGATGGCTTCGATGAGTCCCTGGGCTTCGTAGAACCGGAGCGCGGAGGCCGCGAATCCGCTGCGATGGGTGACATCCCCGACCGTCAATGGCGCCGCCTTGTCGATCATCTCGTCAGCATACCTCAAGCTCACTTGAACTTAGCCACGACGGACTACCCTCGTCCCATGCATCCCATCGATGCCCTTGAACGGGTGTCCTACCTCTCCGATCGCGGCCGACTGGAAAAGCGCAAGTCCGAGGCGTTCCTGAAGGCGGCGGCGGTCCTGCGTTCGCTCCCCCCGGAAGAACTCCAATCGCGAATCAGCAACGGCACCATCACCTTTCTGCCCGGGATCGGCCCCAGTACCGCCGCCGTCATCCAACAGGCGGCGGCCGGAAAGGTCCCCGATCGGATCACGGCCCTGGAGCGGGAGACGGTGGTGCCCATCGGAGCCGGGCGGGCGATCCGGTCGGTGATCAAGGGCGACTGCCACACCCATACCATCGCCAGCGACGGAAGCGGCACGATCCGCACCATGGCGTCCGCGGCCAGGGCGATCGGGCACCGGTACCTGGCGGTCACCGACCACTCCCCCCGTCTCACCGTGGCCAACGGCCTGAGCCGGGATCGGCTGCTGTCCCAGCTCGACGAGATCGCCGAGCTGAACGACGAGTTCGCCCCGTTCCGGATCCTCACCGGGATCGAGGTCGACATCCTGGACGACGGATCGCTGGACCAGGATGACGATCTGCTGGCCCGGCTGGACATCGTCGTCGCCTCCGTACACAGCAAGCTGACGATGGATGCCGGCGCGATGACCAGACGGATGCTGGCGGCTGTCCGCAATCCGCGCACAGACATCCTCGGGCATTGCACCGGGCGCAAGCTCGATCCGCGACCCAACGGGCCGAAAGTCGTTCGGCCGCAGTCGAAGTTCGACGCCGCCGCCGTCTTCGCCGCCTGCGCAGAGGCCGGCACGGCGGTCGAGATCAACTCCCGGCCCGAGCGCCAGGATCCACCCGAGGACCTGCTGCGGTTGGCAGTGGACGCCGGTTGCCTGTTCTCGATCGACACCGATTCCCACGCACCCGGGCAGTTGGAGTTCGTCAACTACGGCGCCGACAAGGCCGCCGCGCACGGCATCGAGACCGATCGCATCGTCACCAGCTGGCCGGTCGAGCAGCTGCTGGAGTGGACGCACCGGCACTGACGACACCGCACGCCGGCCGCCCGGTACTCGGCCGTCGGCATGCCAGACTGCCCTCGTGACGCGCTACCTGGACCCGGGACGGCCACGGGCGTTCGCTCATCGCGGCTGGCACACCGGCGACCTGGCTGGTCTGGAGAATTCGATGGCGGCGTTCCAGCGGGCCGTCGACGAAGGCATTCGCTACCTGGAGACCGACGTGCACGCCACCCGGGACGGGGCACTGGTCGCATTCCACGATTCCGTCCTGGATCGGGTCTCCGACGGTAAAGGGTCGATCGCGTCCCAGCGCTGGGAGCAGGTTCGCCGCGCCAGGATCGGCGGACTGGAGCCGATTCCGCTGATGGCCGACGTGCTGGCCGCCTTTCCGGACGCGATGGTCAACATCGACGCCAAGTCCGATGCCGCGGTCGGCCCGTTGATCGATCTGATCACCTCCTCCCGCGCGCAGGACAGGGTGTGCCTGGGTTCCTTCTCCGGCAGGCGGCTCCGAGCGCTGCGAGCCGCGCTCGGGCCGGGCGTGGCCACCTCACTGGCACCCGGCGAAGTTCTGCCGTTGCTGCGGCCGGGTGGCCTGCCGTCCCGGAAGGACGTGCGGAGCATCGGCGCCGTCGCCGCCCAGGTGCCCGTCCGGTATGGGCGCCGGCGGATCGTCACACCGCGGTTCGTCGGACTCGCGCACAGTCTCGGACTCGAGGTGCACGTGTGGACGATCGATGATGCTGAGCAGATGCGGCAGCTGCTGGACATCGGGGTGGACGGGATCATGACCGACCGGCCGGATGTGCTGCGCACCGTCTTCCGGAGCCTGGGCCTCTGGCCGTAGCACTCGGTTGCGATGCCCGGCAACCAATTTCGGATACGGTCCCGACCAGCCGACGGACCCGAACAACCCGACGACCCCGGGCAGGGCATCGGATCCGCGCTGTGATCGGTGCCGGCCCCCGGGTCCCGACGCGGTCCACCGGCCCTGGCATCTCACGGCGCCCGGGCATCGGTGCGATCTCAGATGTTGCGCCGGACTCATCGCCGCAGCGCGGACCTCGGTCCGGACAGCGAACCGGAACTGGTACTGGCCGGCATCGACTAGACTGGGTGGGTAGCCGCACACGCGGCGCACCTCGGCCCGCAGCAGAGGCGACGGGAACTAAACCCGCCGTCAGCAGCGTTGAACAAGCCGCACATCGTTCGCACCGATCCCGACCCCGGTGCGCAGGAGGGAATCCCATGGCCGATCGCGTCCTTCGCGGATCACGGCTCGGAGCTACCAGCTACGAGGCCGATCGCAATCACGACCTGGCTCCGCGGCGCACTGCCACCTACGCCTGCCCGCGGGACCACGAATTCACCGTCCCGCTGGCCGACGACGCCGATGTCCCGGGCGTCTGGGACTGCCGGATGCACGGCCTGGAGTCCGTGCTCATCGACGGATCGGTGCCGGAGGCGAAGTCCCTGAAGCCTCCCCGCACGCACTGGGACATGCTGCTGGAGCGGCGATCGGTGTCCGAGCTCGAGGAAATCCTGAACGAGAAGCTCGACGATCTGAAGGCCCGTCGCACCTTGCAGTGAGTGGCCCGGCTGCTCCCGGTCCACCGGTCATCACCGGGTTGTTCGGCGGCCGCCGAACAGCCCGGTGAGCTGTTCCAGTCGATGCTGCGCTCCCCACCCCGCGACCTTCAGGAATGCCTCACGGATGACGTTCTCGCTCATCTTGGAATCTCCGAGTTCGCGTTCGGTGAACGTGATCGGCACTTCCACCACCCGGAACCCGGCGCGGATGGTCCGCCAGCTCAGATCGATCTGGAAGCAGTAGCCCTGCGACTGGATCGCGTCCAGATCGAGAGTGCGCAGCACGTGGGCCCGGTAGGCCCTGAACCCGGCGGTGATGTCCCTGACGTGGGTGCCCAGTGCGAGCCGCGAATACTGGTTCGCCGCGCGGGACAGCAATTGCCGGCGCTTGGGCCAGTTCGCCACGGAACCGCCGGGGACGTAACGGGAACCGATCACCAGGTCTGCGTGCGCGGTGGCCGACAGCAGCCTTTGCAGTTGTTCCGGGGCGTGCGAGCCGTCGGCATCCATCTCGACCAGCAGGTCGTAGCTCCGGTCCAGGGCCCAGCGGAAGCCGGCGATGTAAGCGGTGCCGAGGCCGCCCTTCGCGGCCCGGTGCATCACCTGGATGGCCTGGTCGGCTGCCGCCAGCCGGTCGGCTATCTGGCCGGTGCCGTCCGGTGACCCGTCGTCGACCACCAGCACATCGGCCGCCGGCACTGCGGCGCGCAACCGATCGATGATCTTCGGCAGGCTGTCCCGCTCGTTGTAGGTCGGGATGATCACCAGCATCTTGCCGGGGGGACCCGAACCCTGGGCGGAATCGTGATGGGCGTCGGTGTCGTGTTCGCCCGTCACGGCGTCGGTTCCTCCTGGGTGCGATCTGTGGTGCTGGGGTTGACCGGACGTCGGCGACGTCTGGATGGTCCTCGTCGGCCGGCGAGGAGCAACAGTAGTGCGAGCGGCGTAGCGGCTGTCAGCGTCCACTCGATCGGCGCCCCCAGCAACGTACCGGGCGTCGTACGGTCCGACAGCGGGACGCTGGGAACCAGGTATCCGGGCGTGAACAGTGGTACTGACGACTCGACGGACCCGTCCGGTCGGACCACCGCCGATACCCCGCTGGTGGCGGCGATCAGCACTTCCCGGCCGTGCTCGACGGCTCTGATCCGGCTCATCGCCTGCTGCTGGTAGGTCTCGTCGGTCCAGCCGAAGGTGGCGTTGTTGGTCTGCACCACCAGCACCTGCGCACCGCCGCGGACCACATCGCGGGTCAGCTCATCCTCCACGATCTCAAAGCAGATCAGGTCGCCGATCGGCACCCCGGCGATGGTGAAGTTCCCCGGCCTGCGCCCCGGCAGGAACTCCGATCGCAGCAGATCCACCTTGTCGCTGAAGACCCGGAAGAACGCGCGGTAGGGCATGTACTCGGCGAACGGCACTGGATGCACCTTGGTGTAGGTCTCGGCCGGGCCGGTCCCCGGATTCCACACGATGCCCATGTTGTAGTTCCGGTCCGGCGTGTTCGACGCGACAACGGCGCCGACCAGGATCGGCACGCCGATGTCGTCTGCCGCAGACTGGATCACTTGTGCCGCATCGGCATTGGTGTACGGATCGATGTCGGAGGAGTTCTCCGGCCAGATCACCAGATCCGGCTTGGGCCGGCTTCCGGTCCTCACCGCCGCGGCCAGCTCGTGGGTGCGCTCGGCATGGTTGTCGGTGACGGCGCGCCGACGATCGTTGAAGTCCAGTCCCGGCTTCGGCACGTTCCCCTGGATGACGGCAAGGCTGCGGTGCGGCTGCGCTGCCGCGTCGGACGCACTGACCACTGTCAGCCGACCGAGCAGGCCGACCACGAACACGGCCGCGATCAGCAACACCGGCGCAGCCACCGCCGCCGGCCGCAATGCCCGGCGATGCCGCCATATCACCTGCACCAGCAGGGTCAGGCTGAAACCGGCGAGCGCGGTGATGAAGGTCAGCCCAGCCGCTCCGAGCAACGAGGCCGCCGGCAGTAGCGGGCCGTCGGCCTGCGAGAAGGCCAGCGACCCCCAGGGAAAACCGTTGAACGGGAACCGGGCGATCACCGCCTCGCCGGCCACCCAGGCGGCGGCGGCCCACACCGGCCAGAGCGGCAACCGGCCGGCAAGCCCGATCAACAGCACCGTCAGCCCGGTCGCCAGCGACAGCACGGTGGCCAGCGCGAGCCACGGCGCCGATCCGACGTAGACGCCGGTCCAGCGCAGCAGCGGCACATGGAACCCGATGCCGAAGGCGACACCGAGGCCCAAGGCCGCCCGGCTGCGCACCCCGTTCACGGCGATGCCCAACAGCGCAATGCCGACGATCGCCGCCCACCACTGGGTGGACGGTGCGAACGCCGCGTACAGCGTCAGGCCGCCGACCACCGCCGTCAGCAGGCGGATCGCGGCGCCACGAAGTGCGGCGGTGCGAACGGTCTCCCGCTGCCTGGCATCTGGCAGCACCGTCACGACTGCATGGTATCGGTCCGCGGTTTCTTGCCGGGTCAGACCGGTCCGGTGCCGACGAACGGTCATCGTCATTCCGGCCTCGGTATATGACACCGAACAGACAGGGTCGGGCGTTTCGGTCTGGAACACTGACCTGGTGACTGTTCAGCCACCCGCGACTGCGCTCGCCGACACCGATGTGACAGTCGGCTTGACCTCGGCCCAGGTCACCGAACAGATCGCCGCCGGCCGCACCAACGCCGTCGACACCAAGCCGTCCCGGAGCATCTGGGAGATCGTCAAGGCCAACGTCCTCACCAGGTTCAACGCCATCCTGGGCGCACTGTTCGTGCTGATCATCATCACCGGCTCGATCGCCGACGGACTGTTCGGACTGATCCTGGTGCTCAATTCGCTGATCGGGATCGTCCAGGAGTACCTGGCCAAGAGGAAACTGGACCGACTGGCCCTGCTGAACGCACCGGTCACCACGGTGATCAGGGACGGTGACAGCCTCGAGATCCCCACCGCCCACGTCGTTCTCGGCGATCTGGTCGAGCTGCGCACCGGTGATCAGGTCCCCGCGGATGGGACCCTCGCATCCGCTGACGGTCTGGAGATCGACGAGGCCAACCTGACCGGAGAGTCCGACGCCGTCGCCAAGTCTGCGGACGCCGAGGTGAGTTCCGGCACCACCGTGGTGGCCGGCGCCGGCCGGTTCGTGGCGGCGGCCGTCGGTCCGGACGCCTACGCGAACAAGATCGCGGCCGAGGCCCGCAAATTCACCAGGGCACGCAGCGAGATCCAGGATTCGGTCAACAAGCTGCTCAAGTACATCACCTGGGTGATCGTGATCGCCCTGCCGTTGCAGATCATTTCGCAGGCCAGGGTGGTCGGCGATCAGGGTTGGCGTGAGGTGGTGATCCGGTCGACCGGTGGGCTGGTCGGGTTGGTGCCGGAAGGCCTGGTGCTGCTGACTTCGGTGGCCTTCCTGCTGGCGGCCGTCCAGCTGACACGGCAACAGGTGCTGGTCCAGGAACTGCCAGCGGTCGAGGGCCTGGCCCGGGTGGACGTGGTGTGTGTGGACAAGACCGGCACGCTGACCGTCGGCGACATCATGTTCGAGGACATCCACGTCCTGGGCGATCCGGAGGGCCGCGACGACGGCGTGGGTGTCGAGGAGATCCGTTGCGCGCTCGGAGCATTGGCCGACGATCCGAATGCCAACGGCACCCTGAAGGCGGTGGCAGCGTCCATCGACCCGCCGGACGGTTGGGAGCGGATCGCGACCATCGCATTCAACTCGGCCCGCAAGTGGAGCGCAGCCGGCTTCGCCGGACACCGCACCTGGGTGCTGGGCGCGCCGGATGTGCTGTTACCTGCCGGTGACCCGCTGCGCGAGCGGGTCTCTGCGCTGGCACGCACCGGCCGCCGGGTGATCCTGCTCGCCACCAGCGTCGCCGGCCTTGACGGCCCGGTCCTGCCGGCCGACCTGGTGCCGGAGGCGCTGGTCACCCTGAACGAGCAGATCAGGCCGGATGCCGCCGACACCCTTCGCTACTTCGCCGAACAGGATGTGGCGATCAAGGTGATCTCCGGCGACAATGTGCAGACGGTTGCGGCCATCGCCAAGTCGGTCGGCCTACCCGTCGACACCGACACCATGGCCGGTGTGGTGGACGCCCGCGGCCTGGGCACCGACCCTCAGCAGTTGCGGCAGATCGCCGAAGCCACCACGGTTTTCGGCCGCGTGTCGCCTGAGCAGAAGCGGGCGCTGGTACAGGCGTTGCAGGCCGAGGGCCACGTCGTGGCGATGACCGGAGACGGGGTCAACGACGCCTTGGCGCTCAAGGACGCCGACATCGGGGTGGCCATGGGAAATGGCGCCCAGGCCACCAAGTCGGTGGCCCAACTGGTTCTGCTCGACGGCAAGTTCTCCCACCTGCCGTCGGTGTTGGCTGAGGGGCGGCGGGTGATCGGCAACGTCGAGCGGGTGGCCAACCTGTTCGTGGCGAAGAACGTGATGAGCCTGGTCGCGATCGTCACAGCCGCACTTTTCGCCCTGCCGTTCCCGTTCCTGCCACGGCATCTGACGCTGGTCAGCGCGGTGACGATCGGCATCCCGGCCTTCTTCCTGGCGCTCGGACCGAACAAGCGCCGCTACCTTCCCGGCTTCCTGCGCCGGGTGCTGCGCTTCGCGATACCGGCCGGTGTGCTCGCCGGCGTGGTGGTACTGGGGTCCTACCTGCTGGCCAATCATCGGTACGGGGTCCCGAGGGACGACTTCGGCGGCCGGTGCACGGTGGTCGACAGCACAAAGGCCCCCGACATCGCCTGCTGGCAGCCGGGTGCGGGCGCGACCGTCGCCCTGCTGACGGCATTCTTCTGGATCCTGATCGTCCTGGCCCGGCCGTTCCGGCTATGGAAGGTGGTCCTGATCGGCTCGATGGTGCTGCTGGCCGTCCTGGCCTTCGTCCTGCCGTTCGCCCGCACCTTCTTCAACTTCGACCTACCCGCGGGCTTGTTGTGGCAGTCAGTGGCCATCGGCGCGGCCGGCGCCCTGGCGATCGAAGTCGTCTACCGGACGGCTCGAGAAGTTCGGGACGCTCACCATGTCGCGGACTGACGACGAAAGGCCGCGGACCCCTTGCCCTCCAAGCGCTCTGACCTCCATCTGAGGTCGGGCGACCAGCAGATCCTGCTGGAAACCGTCTCGGATCACGGAAGCGTGAGAATCGAACAGGACCCGTCGCGGGCATCGGGTCGGCTGGTCTATCTGGACGGGGTTGCCTGCTCCTACATCGACCTGGACGATCCGGCACACCTGGAGTTCGACTACCTGCGACGGTTCACCGACATCATCGAGTCGATCTGGCCGGCGCCGGCGCCACTGCGGGTGACGCATGTCGGTGGCGGCGGAGTCAGCCTGCCCCGATACCTGGCAGACACCCGCCCGCGCTCTGCCCAGATCGTGTACGAGTACGACGCCGCGTTGATCGAGCTGGCCCGCGCCCACCTCGGGTTGATCAGCTTCCCCGGCCTCAAGATCAAGATCGGCGACGCCCGTCCGCGCATCGATCGCCGCACGGCCGGTTCAGCCGATCTGGTGATCGGTGACGCCTTCGTCGGCAGAGCCGTTCCGCCGCAGCTCAGTTCCGTCGAGTACCTGCGGCAGCTCCGTCATCTGCTCGCCGAATCCGGTGTCTACCTGCTCAACGTGATCGGCGGTCCCGACCTGCACCGGGCGCGCCGCCACGCGGCCTCGCTGCGGGCGGTCTTCCGCACAGTGTTGCTGGCCGCCGACCCGGAAGTACTGTCCGGCAAGGTCAGCGGAAACCTGGTGTTCCTGGCCACCGCGCGCACCGCCCGCACGCTACCGGTCGACGCGATTGTCCGGGCCTGCTCGACCGGTGAGTACCCGGACCGGGTGATCCGCCCGGGCGACATCGGGTCCTTCGCGGCCGGCGCGCCCGTGCTCACCGACTGATCCGCTGCCGTTTCGGCAGCACCGCTAGGCGGGCGGGCGTTAGTCGCTTACCCCTCGAGCCGTCCAGCACCGCACACAATCGCTGCTTCGATGCGGCGGAACCGCGGGCGACCAGCGCGTTGTCGCGTGCTGCACGTTGAACACGAATGGATCGAGCGTAGTGCTGTACTCCGGGCCCTGGACAATCGCGAACCAATGGAGCGAACCGCATTGCCCACCGAACAGATGCCCCGGCCGGGCTCAATACGAGATGCCATGAATGTTGCTCGGGCCGGGGCGACGCAGATGTAGTAACGCGCGAGCAGTATGTGTTCGCGTTGGACAACTACCGTGATGAGGTTGAAGAGCACGGGGGCCCCATTATCGCGGTGAACCCGGCGCCGACCCCGGATCAGGTCACCATCACCATGCGCGTCGTTCTGAACAGCCCGCCGACCAGCGAAACACCACCTCGACCGCCGCCCTGACCTTCAACGTGAACATGCAGCACCAGCCGAACGGCACCTGGAAAGCGGGCGCGCTGATGCTCGCTGATCTCTCGGTCCCGGTCTGCGAGCCGGCGCGCGGAGGTTGGTGACCGCGGACTTGCACCGGTCGATGCGGGTGAGCCGGGGTCGGGTTGCTGCCCGTTGTCCTGGGCGGCGTCGCCTTGCCGATCGAACTCGGCCTTGAGTCGGGGTTGGTGCATCTATTCAGCGCCTGGGTCAGTCCTCAGTTCCGCTACGGTTTCGCGCCATTCTCCAGTCGACACATTCAGAACGACACTTCGTCCCGGCGAGCCCGCCACCAGCTAATCGCGGTCCAGGAATGCCGGGTAGTCCGCCATCACCCCGTTCTGCACCTCGAACTCCTTGGGACCGATGTCGGTGATCCTGGTGGTCACCGTCGTTCCATGTTGTTCGGTCTGCGCACCTTCGAACTTCGACGGGCCGAGCCGGGTCCATACGTCCTTGAGGATGGTGACCACAGTGGCGGCCTCCTGGGGCGACCCGTAGGTGGTGACGAACAGGGCGGTGCCGGTGTATCGGGTGCCCGGCGTCCAGCTGTATCCGCCGAATTCGGGGACCGGCGGGTCCTGGAATCCGCCCTGGGCCACCGCCGTTTCGAAGGCGGTCCGCATCGGTGCGGGCGCGGCCGCCCGCGGACTGGTCAGCAGGGTGGTTCCCATCTCGATCATCGCGGCCTGCGGGGCAGTGTCGAGTACTGCCCGCACACCGGGATCCTGGCTGAGTGAACCACTGGTCATCGGCTTGCCGGCGACCGCTGCCTGCACCAGGTCGGCCGGACAGGCGTCCTGGGCGACGAAGGTGAAGGAACGATCGCCGCTGGAGCCGATCCAGTTACCGTTCGCGGCGTAGCCGATGACGCCGGCGATGGTCCTCTGGGTGACCTCTCCCCCGCGGTGCGTGCTGTCGCTGAGATTCTTCGAGTCGACGGCGGCGCCGGCGCACGCAGCTAGTTGGCCGGAACTGCCCTGGGTTCCCAGCTCGATGCTCAGCGAGTCCCCGGCCGGGCCGGATCGCAGCGGGTTGGAGGGGCCGTCCAGGTTCTTGCCGCAGGTGTTCTGCACTGCGATCAGGTCCAGCCACCCGGTCTGGGTCGTTGGACGGCCGGCCGAATCGGTGCTGTCGGCGCTGGCCCCGTATCCGGTGCGCAGCGCGACCCGGTTCATCGCCGCCGCATCGATCAGCGCGATGTCCGTTCGGGTGGCCGCATTCGACGGGAGCCGATCGAGTATCTGCCGGGTGCCGGACGCCCCGTCCCCGCCGCCCGGAACGGACGAGCCGGTGACCGGGACGGCCGGCGCACCGGCCACCGGGTCGCTGCAGCCGACCGACAGCAACACGAAAGCAGCGGCGGCAGCCACCTTCCGCGGTCCAGTACTCACCGGCCAGCACCCGCCGCCGGCGGCATCACGGGTCGGTCCTCGAACGGTGTGGACAGCACAACGGTGGTGCGGGTAGAGACGCCGGCTCGCCCCCGGATCTGAGCCAGCAGGGTTTCCAGGGCGGCGGGCGAAGCGACCCTGGCCTTGACGATGTACGACTCGACGCCGGCCACCGAATAACAGGCCTCGATCTCCGGAAGGCCGGCGATCCGCTGCGGGTAGTCATCGGGTGCGGCCGGGTCGATCGGCGTCAACGAAACGAAGGCCGTCAACGGCAGGCCCAGCTGCTCGGAGTCGAGCCGAGCGGTGTAGCCACGGATCACCCCGCGCTCCTCCAGCCGGCGGACCCGTTGATGCGCGGCGGACACCGACAACCCGATGCGGTCGGCCAGCTCGGTGTAGGAGCACCGGCCGTCCGCAGCCAGTGCCGCCGCGATCCGGGCGTCGACGTCCTCCAGCACTCAGGCCATCCCGCCGTCCCGGGCGGCCGGCATCGCGAGCTGTTCGGTGCTGGCGTTGTTCAGCAGCAGTGGCTGTCCGTCCACGCCGACCACCACGATGTCCTCGATCCGCACACCGAAGCGCCCGGGGAGGTAGATGCCGGGTTCCACCGAGAAGGCCATGCCGGGTTCCAGGATGCGGGAATTGCCGGACACCATGTACGGGTGCTCGTGCACCTCGAGTCCGATGCCGTGGCCGGTGCGGGTGATGAAGTATTCGCCGTATCCGGCGTCCGTGATCACCCCGCGGCTCGCCGCGTCCACCGACTCGCAGCTGCCGCCGGCGACAACAGCCGCCACCCCGGCGGCCTGTGCCTGCCGGACGACCTCATGCACGACGCCGAGCTCGGGGTCGGCGGGTCCGCCGACGACATAGCTGCGGGTGCAGTCGGAGAAATAGCCTGCCGGTGACGGGCCGCCGATGTCCACCACCACCGAGTCCCCCACCTTGATCGTCCGGTCCGATGCCGCATGGTGCGGGCTGGCTCCGTTCGGGCCGGACCCGACGATGACGAAGTCCGCCCTGGCATGGCCCTCTTCGACCATCCCGGCGGCGATGTCGGCGGCCACCCCGCGCTCGGTGCGACCGGCTCGGAGCCACTCGGGCATCCGACCGTGCACCCGGTCCACGGCGGCACCGACAGCGGTCAATGCGGCCACCTCGGCGTCGTCCTTGCGCATCCGAAGCTCAGCGATCGCCGGGCCGGCCAGCGCCATGTCGGAGCCCGGAACCGCGGCCTGCAGGCCGAGCATGTGCACCGCCGGCAGATGGTCGTCGACCCCGAGTACCGCCGCCCCCTGCACCAGCGCTGCCACCACCGAGTACGGATCGTGACCGTCCCGCCAGGTGATGATCTCCAGCCCGAGATCCTCCGCCGGCGTTCCGGACCAGCCAGGTCGTTCCAGGGCCGGAACCAGCAACCGTGCGGTGCCGTCCGCGCCGGCGACCAGGCAGGTCAACCGCTCGTGCGAGGACACCGAGTGCCCGACGAAGTACCGCAGGTCCGCTCCTGGACCGATCACCATCGCATCGATGCCGGAGTGCCGCGCCTGGCCGGCCAGCCGCTCGATGCGCGCGGCCAGCGCGCTGGTCGGAGTGGGTGCTGTCAGTGCCGGATCATCCACGCCGGATGCCTCGGTAACGCTCGGTGCGACCATCCGGCCAGCCTAATCGCGGCGGCCGCCGAAAGGCTGGGAGCCGGGGCATCGGATGCCGGTAGCGTCCCGGTACATGTTGCAGCTGCTGGATCTGGCCGGCATCTATTTCCGCGCGTTCTTCGCGGTGCCGTCCTCCACCGTCGGCCGGCACGGGAAACCGGTGAATGCCATCCGCGGAACCCTCGACATCATGGCCAGGGTGATCGCCGATGCTGCCCCCACCCGGGTGATCGCCTGCCTCGATCTGGACTGGCGACCGGCCTGGCGGGTCGAGCTGATCCCGACCTACAAGGCGCATCGGGTCCGGCGGACGACGCCCAGCCCCGATGTCCCTGACGTGGAGGAGGCACCGGACGAGCTGTCTGCTCAGGTGCCGACCCTGCTGGAGGTGATGCAAGCGATCGGCATCCCGGCCGCCGGCGCGGATCACTGCGAGGCCGACGACGTGATCGGCACCCTGGTGCATCGCCAGACCCTCGATCCGGTCGAGGTGGTCACCGGGGACCGGGACCTGTTCCAGGTGGTCAGCGCCGGTCCGCCGGCGGCGACGGTCCGCTACATAGGCGCCGGAATGAGCAGGGCGATGGTGTACGACGCCGCTGCCGTGCAGTCTCGGTTCGGTGTGCCGCCGTCCGGTTACGCCGACTACGCCACCCTGCGGGGGGATGCCTCGGACGGGTTGCCCGGAGTTGCTGGCATCGGCGACAAGACCGCCGCCGCGCTGATCACGACCTTCGGGTCCATCGCCGGGGTGCTGGCGGCCCTGGACTCCGGCGACAGCCGATTGGCGTCCGGCCCGCGCCGAAAGCTCGAACCGGCCAGGGACTACCTGGCGGTGGCGCCGAGGGTGGTGGCCGTCCGAACCGACGCGGTGATCCAGCTGACCGGTGACGGGACGTTGCCGCCGGCACCCGCCGACCCGGCTCGGCTGGCTGAGCTGATCGCGGAGCACGCACTCGGTGGATCGGCCCGGCGACTGCTGACGACGCTGGGTTTCGACCAGTTCACCCCACCGGCATGACCGGCCCTGGCGGGCACCACCCGTCGGGCATCAGCCGGCTGGCCGACCTTCGGGTGGTCGTCGACCGGGTGGAGGCCGCCGGTCTGCGGGCCGAAGCCAGGCGACTGGTTCAGCGTCAGCAAGTCCAGTCAGCTCTCCATGCCTGAGGGCGGGCACTTCTGTCTGTATGCGCTCGCCGCCGTGTTGCCACTGCTGCCGGCGCAAGCGCTCGTATTCCGCCTGGGCGCCAAGCTCTTTGGTGTGATCCTGGACACGGCGAGGTTAGACAAGGGCTAGACGGATCGGGGGTTCCGCATCAACTGTTCCAGCGCGGACCGATGGGTCTGGGACCGCCGCGCCGACGAACGCTCGGTGTCGGCGCCGACACCGGACCGGACGGTCCGGCAGTGGCCGACTAACCCTCGAATAGCCCTTCTCGCCGCCAACGGCAGTAGAGGCCACGGCGGCGGTTACGCCGAATCGGTTGTGGTGCACCACGTCAGCGGTGAGCGACGTCGGCGCGACCCGGTGGCAGACCTGGCGACCGAACGAACCCAAGGTCGTCACATGGATCCAGCCTTGGTCAGTCGCTCGTGCCAGCTACATCCGGGCGAACCGTTTCCGCCCAGCCCTGGTCTCCAGCACGGCGACGACCCCGGCCACGATGATGAGAGCGATAGAGATGGGCATGGGGACCAGCATGATTAGGAACGAGAGAACTGACGAGATCAGTGCAAGCCCGGCCAGCCAGGGCCAGAGCCGAAACTGTCCGCCCGTTCGTGTCGTCTTTGTCGGTTCTGTTGCGGTCATCTGAAACTCACCTCTGATTCCTGTCCCCTACGTTACGCGTGTTCACGGGATCACCCGGCTGTCCGAGTCAGCTGCCGGTGATCGAAGAAGGGCAAGCAATTCCCGGAGTGTGAGGTAGTGGCGCCGCCGAGGAGAGTGCCGTTCGCCTGGCCCTGAACTTCAACCTTGTCATAGTGCGCGTAGACCGTGACGGGGAAGCAGAAGCCCTTGTTGCGGTAGTGCCCTGTCGTGTTCACAAACCGTGCGCCGCATCCCGATCCGGCGAATGTGGAACTCTTGGGGTTCGGTGGTTCCAGCCGCTGGCCGACCGCCAATACCAGTTGCCGCTTCCGCTGACGCTTGTCACGCAGGAGCCGGTCCAATTCCAGGCGATGTTGGATTGAACATAGTTCAAGGTCAGATTGGCGACATCGGTCTTCCATGCCTTGTAGAATCCGCTGCTCGTACGAGTCGCCATCGGCGTGGCCGAGAGCTGGCTCGTGCCCATCGCAGCGATCGAGTCCGTGTCCGGGCCGGCCGTTGTGGCCGGGAAGGCATTCGGGTTCACGGGCGACCCGACCTGCCAGGTCGCGGTACACCGGTTGTTGTCGATGAGAATCTCTCGAGCGACAACGGAGACTTCGCCGGGAGCGAGTGACAGCTGGGGCGACTGAAAATCGCATCCACCGTCCGCGGACCGAGTTCCGCCCACCGACACTTTCTTGCTATCTCGCAGGACAGGCAGTTTGCTCTCATCGACCACCAGGGTCGATCCGTCCCACGAAGCTACCGTTTCGCTCTCACCGTTAGCCGTCGGCGGCGCTGCTTCAGCTGAGACCACGCTCAGCAAAGAGAGGGTCAGAGCTGTTAGTGCCGTAGCTGCAATAGTCGACATCTTGCTGAGTCTCATTGCAATCCCCCTTCAGGGCGTCCCCGACAGAAGCCCAGAGATCAGCAGACACCTGCGAGGCGCACGGCAGATACCGCCATGAGAGTGAATTTTCCGTTAACTTGGCTCGTGCGTACTGAATGCCGGTGAGGGGGCCCGTCGGGTTTCTACCGCCTGGTACGCAACGGCCAGAAGGCACTACCCGGCGACCAACTCAGGCACATGCGGCCCGGTCCCACCTGGGACGCATCGCCCGCACGAAACGGCTGACACAGCAGACCTGCACGATGTGAACCTCGACTATTCGGGTTCGCCCTGTGGGGCACCGAATCGGTTGTGGTGCACCACTTCAGCGGTCGGGCGACGTCGGCGCGTCCGGGTGCTGCCGCTCGGCGCGGTCTCGGCCGGATGGCCCAGTGCGATCACGCCGACGATCCGGCGATCAGCCGGGATCTCGAACGCTCGGTGCACCTGGTCGAGCTGTTCCCCCGGCACGCCGAAGAAGAGCCCACCCAAGCGGGCGTCGACGACGGCCAGCAACATGATCATCGCCGCCATTCCGGTGTCCACGTCCCAGTACCGCACCGGCCAGTGCGACTCCATCTGGTCCTGCAACGGCTTGTCCGGTTCGGCGTAGCGACGCAGATACCTCTGCTTGTCCGAACAGCAGAGAATCAACACCGGTGCACTCGCCACCCCGGACAGCCAACCGTCCGGGGGCTCGTCCGGGTCCGCGGTGGCCGACCAGAACCGCTGCAACGCTTGCGCTTCCGAGAGCACGACGAAGTCCCAGCCCTGGCTGAATCCGGCGCTGGGCGCACGCAGGCCCAGTTCGACGATCCGCTGCACCACCTCGATCGGCACTTCTTCGCCGGTGAACCGACGGATCATCCGGCGGCTGAGAACGGCGTCGGTCAGCTCCATCCGCCGATGTTGTCACACCGCGCAGCGCGGCCCGGGGCGGCACCAATTCCTCATGATGGTGTCGAACAACCATCGATCCTGGACCCGCTCCCGATGCACCGAACTGCCGAATCGTCATCCACCTCGGTTCCGTCCCGCCTGCATCGGCCCGAGGTCGTCTCGCACCACGGCACCCGCGGCCATCACCATCCGCAGGCCGCCCAACGCCGCCACATCGATCGTCGGATCGTCGTCGATGACGAGCAGGTCGGCGGCCAGTCCCGGTGCCACCGCGCCGGTGCGATCGGAGATCCGGCACAATCGGGCGCCGTTCACGGTGGCGGCCTGCAGGGTCTGCAGCGGCGTCAGGCCGGCCTGCTGCATCAGGGCGGCCTCGGCGACGACCGCGCTGGTGCCCTCGGTGATGTCGCCCGGCGGATAGTCGGTTCCGTGGGTCAGCGTCACCCCGGCAGCAACCAGCCGGCGGATGCTGGCCAGGTGCGCGGGCGCCGCCCGGCGCCCATTGGCCATCGAATGTTCCTCGAAACCCTTGGCGCGCATCGTGCTCTGCGAGTGGGTGACGATCAGTGTCGGCGAGACGTAGACACCCGGCACCGCCAGCAGTCGCGCAGTCTCCTCGTCCAGCTGGTAGGCATGCTCGAAGCTGGTGACGCCGGCATGAAGAGCCTGCTGGATGGCCAGCTGATGGCCGGCGTGGGCCACCACGTAGCTGCCGTGCCGATCCGCGGCCCGCACCACCGCGGCCATCTCAGCGGCCGTCATCTCCGCATCCTGCGGACGTTCGCCGTCGTGGGCCAGACCGCCGGAGATGAAGATCTTGACGTGATCGGCTCCGGCCCCGAGTTCGGCCATCGCGGCGGCATAGAACTGCTCCGGCCCGCTGCAGTAGACCGAGCCGGTGCCCCGGCCGTGCCCGCCCGGCGTGGACAGCGCCCGTCCCCCGGCCAGGATGCGCGGGGCGGTGAACCAGCCGCGGTCGGACGCCTCGCGCAGCCGCAGGTCGATCCCGTGCTGTTCGTGCACGCACCTGATGGTCGTGGCGCCGGCATGCAGCGCCGCCGCGGCGCGGGCCGCCGCTCGGAATGCGGTGAGCACCGGATCCTCCTTCTCGTCGGTGTCGGAGAACGGGAACAAGATCGACAGATGGGTGTGCACGGTGACGATTCCCGGAACGACGTAGCGACCGGCGACGTCCACGATCTCGGCGTCCGGAGGCACGGGCGCTGTGGCGTCGACAACGGACTCGATCAGCCCATCCCGCAGCACGATGGCTGCGCCCTCCCGGATGCCGCCGGTCAGGACATCGACCACCCGGGCGTTGGTCAGCAGGCGGGGCCTCACGCCGGCACCTGCGCCGGCTCACCGTCGGACATCGCGCAGCTGCCCTTCCCCGGCAGGGTCGTCTCGCCGCGAACTCCTAGGCCCCGGCCAACTCATACGTGGCCGGGGCTCACCCACATCCAAGACCGGACGTCGCCGACCTCTCCCGCGACACGCCGTCATTCCCGTCCCTGTTCTTCAACCGCCTGCTGCGCAGCAGCACCCGGGTGCCGCAGCGACTGCTCGTGGCTCGGGTCCCGTTTCCCGCCACCGCACACCCGCTGCGTGCCGCAGCTCGCAATGAGCTTCTGAGGCTCTGACCCGCCGTCTCTCACCCGCCGCGGAGCCGATGGGTCGGCGCCCAGGGCGGCTGTAAAACCGTTGGCGCAGAAGCAATCCGTGACTGTTGGGACACGGCTGGGGGTGATGGCGGCGTGTCACGTCGACACGCCGTTCGGAATGAAAAAGTTCGGCGCATCCCTTGCGGACCGTGGCTTCACTGCCGTAGACATCACTTACGCACTCCCGCAAGGGAGAGCGGGCCGGACGACAATCGAGGTCCCTCCTGGCGGAGCGATCCGCCGGACTCGCGGAGACGAAGCGAGCCGACCGGCGTTCACGGTTCGTGTCACCGTGGACGAAAGAGGCCCGGCCAACTCATACTTGGCCGGGCCTCACCCAGTATGGCGTTCGTGGCTGTCCAGTCCGTGAACGTGCGGCCGACGGCAGGTATATCCATCGGTGCCGGAACATGAAGTGCACACCCCAGACATGGCACTCCCCGCCAGGCACACTCCCGGACAGGGTGAGCGCCAGGTGCAGTGATTCCACATGCGCTACTCCGAGATGGCGAATGCCCCGGCGGGAAGCTGCCGGGGCATTCGTCTGCGGTAGAGCGGCTCAGTTCGGGACGCCGACCTCGTAGGTGCCCTTGTCGTCCTTGACGGTGACCGTCACCGTTTTCGGGTTGCCGTCGACGGTGACCGTGCAGTTGAAGGTGTTGCCGGCCTTGACCTGGGTGTCGCCGGCCTTGGGGCAGGACGCCGCGGTCGCGCTCATGTTGTAGCTGTCCTTGACCAGGTTGACCACGGCCCCCTCGACAGCCTTCTGGTCGAACACCTGCTTGTTCAGCCACCCGGGCCACAGGAAGAGCAGGATGGCGAGGATTGCAAGTGCGGCGACCAGGGAGGACAGGCCGATGATCAGCCCCCTGTTGGTCGACCTCGCGGGCTGACCCTGTCCGTACTGGTTGTAGCCCTGGCCGTACTGGCCGTATTGCTGCTGGCCGTAGCCCTGACTGACATCTTGCTGGCCGTAGCCGGGCTGACCGTAGCCGGGCTGTCCGTAACTCGGCGGCTGGGCGCCGTAGCCAGGCTGCTGCCCCTGGCCGTAGGCAGGCTGCCCGTACCCGGGCTGTCCGTACCCGGGCTGACCGTATCCCGGCGCCTGCTGGCCGTATCCGGGCTGACCTTGCGGCGCACCCCACTGGTCGCCCTGACCCTGCTGGCCATACTGGGACGGCGTCGAACCGGATGTCGGACCGGTGTATCCGGACCACTGCTGGGGATTCGGGTCCCCGCCCTGACCGTACGGCGTGCTCATCCGTGCCTCCCTGACCAGCCCGGCTGTCGCCCGACTGTCGCATCGTTCGCAGTGACTTCTGATCATGATCCAACCACGACCCCTCGGCCGCGACAGGATCATCTCAGAGGTGTTGGTTCTGGTGCGGAACGGTACGCGGAACCGGCCCGAATCGGGGATCGAACCCGCGGATCGGTCCCGAGTCAGACGCTGCCGAGCGAAACCACCCCGCGGCGCAGCGCCGTCACCGCTTCGGTGGCCGGGCCGGATATCCCGTCGGGGGCGACCAACCGGATCTGGTCCAACAGATCGATCACCTGCCGGCACCAGCGAACGAAGTCTCCCGCCGAGACCTCCTGGCCGCTTTCGGCCGCACTGTCAAGCGCCTCGGCCAGCGTGCCTGTTCGTGCCCAGGTCCGGACTGCCCAGGCGAAGCCGGAATCCGGCTCCCGGGTGACCCGCAGGCCGGATCGCCGTTCCTGCGCGGCCAGCTCGGCCCACAGCCGCAGCGTCCCGGACACGGCGGCGCCCGCCGGTCCGGGGACCGGCCGGCCCATTCCCGGGTGGTCGCGTCGGGACTCGTAGACCAGAACCGAGACCGCCGCCGCCAGATCCGGCGGTGCCAGCCCATCCCAGAGACCGGCCAGCAGGCACTCGGTGGCCAACAGGTCGCTCTCCGACCAGATACGCGACAACATCCGGCCGGCATCGGTGAGCCGGTCTCCGCGCAGGTATCCCCGTCCGGTCAATACGCCGAGGATCCGGTCCAGCTGGTCACCCAGCGAGTCCCGGGCGTCGTCCACCTCCTGTCGCATGCGGGAGGCGTCGTCGATCAACAGACTGCGCCGACGCGCCCATCGCAGATGGTTCTCCCGGTCCGCGCAGCCGTGCACCGGGTGTCCGCGCACCGCCTTGCGCATGGCCGCCAGGTCGGCGTCTCCGGCCCTGTTGTCCCGCGCCGGGCGCCCCGACGCGGTGATCCCCGCAGCCGCGATGGAGGACGCGATGTCGCGTCGCACCTGTGGCGATCGGTGATTGACCTGTTTGGCCAGCCGGATCCGGCCGAGCGCCGGGACGGGCCCCCGAAAGTCCGCCTCGCCCAGTCGCCCCGACCACCGGTCAGCGGTGACCACCAGAGGCCGGCTCAGCCCGTCCAGCTCGATCCCGGGATCCAGGACGACGGCCAGCCCGGCTCTGCGACCGCCTGGCACCTCGATGACGTCGCCACGCCGGAGTTGGGCGAGGTCGAGCGCCGTTGCCTCCTTGCGGCGGGCCGCGCCGGACTTGGCCGCCTCCTTCTCCGCCGAAGACAGCCGGCCCAGCAGCTCGACGTAGGAGTCCATGTCGCCGAGATGGCACTGCATCTTCGCGGTGTGCTCGGCGATCGCCTCCTCGCTGCGATGCAGCTGACGCGCCAGACCGACCACCCCGGCGTCGGCTTGGAACTGCGCGAAAGACTGCTGCAGCAAGTCTTTCGCCGGTGCCCGGCCGATCCGGTCGGTGAGGTTGACGGCCATGTTGTAGGACGGCGCGAACGAGGACCGCAGCGGGTAGGTCCGTTTCGACGCCAGCCCGGCAACCTGCCGGGGATCCATCCCCGGGCTCCAGATCACCACCGCGTGACCCTCGACGTCGATGCCGCGGCGACCTGCCCTGCCGGTGAGCTGGGTGTACTCCCCGGGTGTCAGGTCGACATGGCCCTCACCGTTGTACTTGACAAGTTTCTCCAACACCACCGTCCGCGCCGGCATGTTGATGCCCAGGGCCAGCGTCTCGGTGGCGAAAACGGCCTTCACCAGGCCGGCGACGAACAGCTCCTCGACGGTTTCCTTGAACGCCGGCAGCATGCCTGCGTGGTGCGCCGCGATCCCCCTCTCCAGTGCCTCCCGCCAATCCCAGAATCCGAGAACACCGAGGTCGGCCTCCGGGAGGTCGGTGGCCCTGCGGTCGACGATGGCGCGTATCCGCTCGCGCTCCGCATCGGACACCAACCGCAACCCGGACCGCACACATTGCGCCACCGCGGCCTCGCAGCCGGCCCGGGAGAAGATGAAGGTGATCGCCGGCAGCAGGCCGGATCCGTCCAGTCGCTCGATGACGTCGACCCTCGTCGGTGGGCGCCAGCCACCGCCGCGCCCGCCGCCGCCCATGCCGTGCCGGCCCCCGCCTCTGGACGGTCCCTGCGCGGTTCGCGCCCACCGCGGTTCGGCGTCGGCCACCGCCCGGGCGAGCGCCGGATCGATCCGGATGCGGTGGGTACCCTCCGGCGATCCCGCGGCACCCTCACCGTCGCTGAACAGGTCGAACAGCCGGCGGCCGACCATCATGTGCTGCCACAGCGGCACGGGTCTGATTTCGTCCACCACCACTGCGGTGTCACCGCGGACCTGTTGCAACCAGGCGCCGAACTCCTCGGCGTTGGACACGGTCGCCGACAGGCCGGCCACCTGCACCCGGGTGGGCAGGTGCAGGATCACCTCCTCCCAGACGGCGCCCCGGAACTTGTCGGCGAGGTAGTGGATCTCGTCCATCACCACCGCGGTCAGCCCCGCGAGGTCGGGTGAATCCGCGTACAGCATGTTGCGCAGCACCTCGGTCGTCATCACCACGATCGGAGCGTGAGAGTTGATCGCGGTGTCCCCGGTCAGCAGCCCGACCTTGTCCGCGCCGTATTCGGTGGCCAGGTCGGCGAACTTCTGGTTCGACAACGCTTTGATAGGGGTTGTGTAGAAGCACTTTCCGCCTGTGCTGAGCGCACGGAACACCGCGAACTCGCCCACTATCGTCTTGCCGGCGCCGGTCGGTGCGCACACCAGCACGCCGTGACCCTCCTCCAACGCCCGGCAGCCCTCGATCTGGAACTCGTCCAGGACGAACGGTCGCTGAGCGGCGAATTCGGCGAGCAGCGGATGTTCGGCGGTATCCCGTGACCGCCGGAAACGTTCGGCGGGGCTCAGCTGTTCGTCGGGGTAGGTGAACTCACCCGACCGGATGGTGGCCACCAGACCAGAGTCGCACACCCCCGGCGCGGGCCACCTCAGGTGGCGTCCGGATCGAACCGCGGGCGTCCGGCGTCC
>JAABUS010003640.1_pt1 | contig 24390 bp, 23 predicted proteins | sample 5560161 | NCBI WGS metagenome assembly JAABUS01 (sample SAMN10711885, study PRJNA513376) | rock metagenome | isolation source: Antarctica rocks | place: Antarctica: Victoria Land, Trio Nunatak nord | collected 2016-01-04
ACCACAAGGCATCGCCCCAACGACGACGCGAGGCCAGCACTCCGCAAAACATCGTTGTCTCCGGTCTATTTACGGCCGGACCTCAGATGCTGTAATCCGCCGGTGCCGATCCCGAACGCTCCAGCAGGGTCTGCAATGAGACCGAACGGAGCTGCGCCTCGAAGTCGCCCTGGGCGCGGGTCCAGACGTCGGCGATGACGTCCTGCCGTGGCGGCTGCTCGTCGGGGCGGCGCCGGTCGCGGCCCTCGAGGACCAGCCAGATGTCGTAGAGCGTCACCGCATCGGGCGCCTCCGTCAGGCGGTGGCCACCCTGCGGTCCGCGGGTGCTGCGGACGAGGCCGCCACGGTTGAGAGCGCCAAGTAACTGATGGAGATACGGCTCGGGGATGCCCTGCCGCTGGGCGATCTCCCGGCTCTGGACCGGGGCCAGGCCACCGTGGCAGGCGAGGTCAAACAGGGCTCTGACCCCGTAGTCCACCCGGCTTGAGACGCGCATGCAACACCTCGTTCTGACTTCCGGTCCGGTACCCTTCGAGATCAAGCGTAACGTATTGGTATCCAGCGAGCCGGACCGCCGCCACGATCGCCTCCCGCCGGGCGAGCGCCTCGTCCAGCCGCTCGACCGGCACCTCAATCCGGGCGACCGTGTCGTGATGCCGCACGCGAGCGCCGCGGAAGCCGAGTTTGCCGAGCTCCCGCTCGGCCCTGCCGACCTTCGACAGCTTCTCGATCGTGATCGGGTCGCCGTAGGCGAAGCGGGACGACAGGCAGGCGACGGCCGGCTTGTCCCAGGTCGGCAGTCCGAACTGCGCCGAGAGCGACCGGATCTCCGCCTTCGTCAGGCCGACCTCCTGCAGCGGGGAGCGAACGCCGAGCTCCGCGGCGGCGCGGGCCCCGGGGCGGAAGTCCTTCAGGTCGTCGGCGTTCGCGCCGTCGATGATCGCCGCGAACCCGAGCCGGTCCCGGACGGTGTCCAGCCGGGTGTAGAGCTCCGTCTTGCAGAAGTAGCAGCGCTGATGGGAGTTGCTGGCGTAGCGCGGGTCGGTCAACTCCATCGTTGGAACGACCTCGTAGGGAACGCCGATCAGCGAGGCCAGACGGCGGGCGTCGGCCATCTCCTCCGCTGCGTAGGTCTCCGACAGGCCCGACGCCGCAACGACGCGGTCGCTGAGCACCTGCTTCGCGGCGTAGAGCAACAGGGTGCTGTCCACCCCGCCGGAGAAGGCGACGACCGCCGATCCCAGGACGCTGAGGATCTCCAGCAGATCATCATATCGGGCGCTGGTCGAGACGCCGCTGCCGGGATCGATTCCGGGCTGACTGGTCATGGGCCTGTTCCTCGGGATGGATCGAGCGTCGGGTCCGTGTGAGTCACTGCAGGGGTCCATCCGCTGATGGTTTGTGTCGATTGGTCGATTTGACCACACTTCGACGCCGGTCCGCGCTGTTTCCGGCCAGCGGCGGACCTTTTTGCCATGACGCTCTATGAGGCATCTTGTATAGTTGCCTGAATCTCGCGGCTCAGAACGATGCACCGAGCGGTGCGACGGGCTGAGGGGGTCCGGTTGCGGCCTCGTCACCACCCGTACTGAGTACGTCGAAATGGTCGGCACTTCCACGCCGGGCTCGCACTCCGGTCCAACGGTGAGACCGATCGGCTGATCGGTCTCACGACGGACCGGCAGTGCGATGTCCCCGCCTGGTAGTTGGTCGGTCCCGTATCTCATCCAGGAGGCCAAGACCCAATGGCGGACGGACGACAGCAGTTCGACGAGCTTCTTCACCAGTTTCGCAACGGTGCCATCGACCGGCGCCAGTTCCTGACCCGCGCCAGCGCGGCGGGCCTCGGTGCCGCCGCCAGCATGGCGATGCTCGGCGTCAAGCCGGCGTTCGCCCAGGACGCCACCCCGGACGCGACCCCGCTGGCGACCCCGGCGACGACGCCGAGCACGTCTGGTCCCGGTGAGATCGTTCAGCTCCTTGTCGACCGCGAAGAGTACCGCGCGGCGCTCTATGCCGCCTTCCCGCCGACCGCGGATGCCCCGCAGGGCGGCGATTACGTGAACGGTGACTCCACCGACATCACGACCACAAACCTCCTGCTCGGCGACAATGCGCCGACCAACCCGTTCCTCGCGCTCGTCAACGAGGGCCTCGTCGGCTCCAGCCCGGTCGACGGCGACTACGTTCCGGGCCTCGCGGACAGCTGCGAGCTCTCGGCCGACGGCCTGACCCTGACCTACAAACTGCACGAGGGCATCACCTGGCACGACGGCACGCCGTTCACCTCGGCCGACGTCGTCCTGAGCCACGACGCCCAGGCCAGCCCCGACACCGGGTCAGCCTACACTGGCTCGTTCACTGACACCGTGGCGTCGTATCAGGCCATCGACGACCTCACGTTCGAGGTCTCCCTGATCGACACGTTTGCCCGCGTAATCGCTTTCGGCAACACCTACTGCCCGATCATGCCGGCCCACATCTGGGGCGATGTGGCCTTCGCCGACTGGGCCGCCGACGGTGGTTCGACCGGCGTCGACCCGATGCGAGTCGTCGGCACCGGGCCGTTCACGTTCGGCGAGTGGCAGCAGGGAACCAGCGCCACCCTCGCCAAGAACGCGAACTATTGGGATGACGTTCCCAACATCGATTCCGTCATCTTCCGACTCTATCCGGACTCCACCTCGGCCGTCGAGGCCCTGCTGGCCGGCGAGATCGACAGCTACGAGAACCCGGACGCGGCCGATATCGAGACGATCGAGGCCGGTGGCGTCGAGGTCCAGGTCTACGACACCTATAGCTTCGGCTTCTACGGGTACAACCTTGACCCGGAGAAGACCCCGTTGTTCCAGCAGGTCGAGGTGCGGCAGGCCCTCTTCTACGCGCTCGACCGCCAGTCCATCGTCGACAACATCCTCCTTGGCTACGGCGTGGTCGCCAACGGCACCCAGCCGACCCTCTCCGTGGCCTACGCGCCGGATGAGATCGAGACCGTCTACAACTTCGACCCCGACAAGTCGGTCCAACTGCTCGAGTCCGCTGGCTGGACGCTCGGTGACGATGACATCCGGACCAACGCGGACGGTCTCCGGTTGTCCTTCGAACTCATGTACAACACCGGCTCGGCGGCGACCGATCAGCAGGTGGCCTACATCCAGGACGCCTGGTCCCAGATCGGCGTCGAGATGACGCCGAACGCGGTCGACTTCTCGACGGTCCTCGTGCCGACGATCACCGGCACCTACGACTACGACGTTGTCCTGCTCGGCTTCAGTTGGGACTACAGCGGCGACCAGACCGCCATGTTCGGGACCGATGCCTACGGGCCAGGCTTCAATTTCATGCGCTACTCCAACCCGGAGTACGACCAGCTGGCGGCAGCCGCGAACGTCGAGCAGGATGACACGGCCCGTCGGGCGCTCCTGGTTCAAGCCTCCAACATCGCCAACAATGATCTCCCGGTCGGCATCATCAACTTCCGCCAGGACCGGTTCGCGATCAACACGGAGCGCGTCCAGAACTACAACGCCAACTCCTACGGCGGTGTCTTCTGGAGCACGTCGTACGCGTCCATCGTCGAGTAGACGATACGCATCACGGTGCCGGTCCGGACCGGGGACGTCTCTCCCCGGTCCGGACCGTTTCACGGCCCAGTGCTGCGCCGGGTGGTCGCGTTGAGATCACCAGCACCCGCCCGTTCACCCGCGTTTTCCCCGGACAAGAGGACCGCCCATGGGCCAGTACATCCTTCGTCGCGCACTGATGACGATCCCGATCCTTCTGGGTGTCACCCTGCTGACGTACATCATCATCAACGCTTCTGGTGATCCACTACAGGCTTTCGAGTTCAACCCGCGAACGTCGCCGGAGACTCTCGAAGCGATCCGGGAGAACCTCGGGCTCAATCAGCCCTGGTACATCCGTTACTTTGTCTGGCTCGGCAATGTGCTTCAGGGAGATCTCGGCAATTCGATGATCAACTATCGTCCAGTCCTCGATTCCATTCTCCAGGCCATGCCCTATACGATCTTCCTCTCGTTCTCGGCGATCTTCCTCTCGCTGATCATCGCCATCCCGATCGGCATCTTCTCGGCGCTGCGCCGTAACGGGATCGTCGACCGGGTCTTCGCCATCTTCTCGACCGCCGCCTTCGCCATGCCGATCTTCTGGCTGAGCCTGCTGCTCGTCATCCTGTTCTCCGCCAAGTTCCGCGAGTGGGGTCTGCCCTATCTCCCGACCTCCGGCGTGACCAGCAACCGGGGCGAGGGCGCCGGCTCCCTCCAGGATCGCGCCGTTCACCTGGTCCTCCCCCTGGTCGCGCTCACGCTGCCGTCGATCGCCGCCTGGTCCCGGTACATCCGCTCCTCGATGCTGGAGGAGATGAATCAGGACTTCGTCCGGACGGCTCGGGCCAAGGGGCTCAAGAGCAACGTCGTCGTCTACAGCCACGCCCTCCGCAACGCCCTCCTGCCGCTCATTACCCTGGTCGGTCTGACGATCCCGGATATCTTCGCTGGCTCGCTGATCGTCGAGCAGGTCTTTGCCTACCAGGGCATGGGCCGCCTCGTCACCGATGCTCTCTTCGACAAGGACTACACCGTCATCATGGGCACGACCCTGATGTACGCGGTCCTGATCATCCTCGGGAATTTGATCGCGGACGTCGCGCTGGCGGTCGCTGATCCGAGAATTCGCTACGGTTGAGTCGGCTTGATATCGCACGTTCCTGTCCCTCCACAACCATCACCGTTGCATGAACGCCGACCTGGAGAATAGTCGCCATGGCCCAGACCACCGAGGCCCTCAATCCGCAGATCGCCTCGCAGCGCACGCTTGGCGCCGCTATGGAACGCAAGGCCAAACCGGTTGCGGGGTTCTGGACCTCGGCCTGGCGACGGTTCCGCAGGGACAAGCTGGCGATGGTCGCCTTGGCCATCTCCATCGCCATCATCCTGTTCGCCGTATTGGCGCCACTCGTCTCGCTGCTGACCGGGTTCACCTATCAAGAGAACCATCTCACCGAGAAGCTCGCTCCCGTTGACACGGACGGCTATCTCCTGGGAGCCGACGGCAATGGGCGAGACGTGCTGACCAGGCTGGCGTATGGCGGCCGGATCTCCCTGCTCTTCGCCGCCGTCGGGTCGGTCTCGACTCTCCTGCTTGGTTCGGTTCTCGGTGCGATCTCCGGCTTCTTCGGCGGATGGGTCGACACGCTGATCATGCGGACGGTCGATGTCATCCTGTCGCTGCCGACCCTCGTTGTGCTGATCCTGATCGGCTCCTTCTACGACACCAACGTCTGGACCCTGGCCGGGTTCGTGGCGCTCGTCAGCTGGACGGGCGTCGCCCGGCTCGTGCGTGGTCAGGTGCTGACCCTTCGGAGCCGTGACTTCGTCGAGGCCGCCCGGGTGATCGGCGCCGACAACAAGCGCATCATCGGTCGGCACATCCTGCCGAACGTGGTCCCGATCGTCGTGGTCTGGCTTTCGCTCTCGGTTCCGAGCCTGATCCTGCTCGAGACTTCGCTGTCCTACCTCGGGGTCGGTATCGAGGTTCCGACGCCCTCCTGGGGTAACATGCTCCAGGAGGCCAAGAACACGTTCCGGCAGAGCTGGACGCTGATCTTCATCCCTGGCTTCATGGTCTTCCTGACCGCCCTCTGCCTGAGCCTTGTCGGCAACGGCGTCCGGGACGCCGTTGATCCGCGCCTGACCAACGAGTAGAGGACCATTGCTGATTCGACCCATCCCGTGGAACGCGTCGACCCGAAACGTCGGCGCGTTGCCACGTCCGGGGACGAGCGGCTCGCCCAACCAGGGAACATCTGCCGCGGTCGGTCGTCCGGCACCGGGTATGATTCGGGCGATCAGGGACGTGACGTGAATCGTCGAGTCTATTGGAACGAAGCTGGAGGCTTGTGTGAAGACGTGTCGGAACTGTGGCGCGACGAACTCGGCGGACGATCGGTTCTGTGAAAACTGCGGGGCGGCGCTGCCCGAGCAGGAGGATCCGCGGCCGATCGCGCAGGGCGGGCAGTCATCCCCGGCACAGCCCGAAGTGAAGGCGAACGACCCAGTCGGTCAGCCCGCCTCCGGCTCCAGTCAGACGCCGTACGGGGCCTCTGGCCAGCAAGCCGCCGGGAACGATCCGTACGGCAACCAGCCGGGCGGCCCATACGGCCAGCCCCCTGAGGGCCAGTACGGTCAGCCAGCCGGCAATCCCTACGGCCAGCCGCCCCAGGATCAATCCTACGGCCAGCCGGGCGGCAATCCCTACGGGCAGCAGCCGGGGTACGGGCAGCAGCCGGGCTTCGAGCAGCAGCCGGGCTACGGGCAGCCACAGTACGACCAGCAGGGCCAGCCGTACGGGAGCCAGCCGCAAGGGCAGTACGGACAGCCGCAGGGCGATCCCTACGGCGACCAGACTCCGCAGCCCTGGTACGCCACCGGCTCCGGTTCTGGCGCTACCCCGCCGCCGGTCAAGCGTCGCCGCCGCTCCGGCTGGAAGACCGCCATCCTGATCATCGTCGGGCTGATCCTGCTCGTCTGCATCGGCTCGATCATCTTCGCGGTCACCCCGTACGGCAGCGATCAGGTCGAGCGCCTCGGGACCTGGGCGGCCGAGGAGAGCACCCGGCAGGCTGGCGGCGAGTAGACGGCCATGGTGGCGTCGTTGCGGGTCGGCGGTACGTCGTCGTAGGGGCGATCCGTTGTGATCGCCCGGCCCGTTATGGCCATCTCCCCGATGAGTGATAACGGTGTTCGCCACCCGCATGATCCGCATCCGTTAACCGGCTCGGCCATTCACCCCAGCCCCTCCTGGGACGCGAGCATTCAGCTGGCGTGGCTCGATCTCGCCTGACGGCGAAGGCCGCTACGGCGGCCGGGCGACCGCAAGGGATCGCCCCTACGATGGGTCGTCCCGTCATCGCTCGAATATCGCCGCGCACAGACGAACACCCGGCGACCGTGATGGTCGCCGGGTGTTCTCTTGCTCGTTCAGATCAGGATGGGACGATTACCGGTCGCCACCGAAGCCGGGACGCCGCCGGCTATCGGCCGGGCGGCCACTGCGGGGCTCGTCGCTGGACGGCTCCGGCGCGAAGCTCTGCACGTCGCGGTCATCGCCGTAGCGGCCGGTTCCGGGACGATCGGCGACTGGTGCGGGTCCACGGTCGAAGGACTCGCGTGGGCCGCGGTCCGGGCCACCAGGACCACGGTCGCTCGGACCACGGTCGCCACCCGGTCCGCCGCCACGGAAGCCGCCGCCGCCTCCGCCGTCACGGCGGGGACCGCGGTCGCCTCCGGGGCCACCCGGTCCACCCGGGCGCGGTCCCCGCTCGGGCCGGGCCTCCGGCAGCTCGCCGGTGATCGCGGCCCGGCGGGAGAGGCTGATCTTCCCGTTCGGCGCGACGTCGATCACCATGACCTCTACCTCGTCGCCGACATTGAGGACCTCCTCGACGCGGGTCACCCGGACGCTCGGGTCCTCGGACAGCTCCGAGATGTGGACCAGGCCGTCACGGCCCGGCGCCAGCTCGACGAAGGCTCCGTAGGGCATGACCGAGACGACCTTGCCGGTCACCTTGTCGCCCTTGTCGATCTTGAAGTCCTGCGCCAGCCCGGCGATCTTCGCCAGCGCCCGCTCGACGCCAGCCTGGTTGGAGCCGGTCACCGAGACGCCGCCGTCGTCGTCGATGTCGATCTTGGTCTCGGTCTCCTCCTGGATCGAGCGGATCATCTTGCCGCCCGGACCGATCAGGGCCCCGATCTTGTCCGGGTTGATCCGGATGCGCTTGACCATCGGCGCGTACGGCGACATCGTCGAGCGCGGCTCGGCGATCGTCTCCGCCATCCGTGCGAGGATGAACTGGCGGGCGTCGTGCGCCTGCGACAGCGCCGTCCGCATGATCTCGGTCGTGATGCCCTTGACCTTGATGTCCATCTGGATCGCGGTCACGCCGTCGGCGGTCCCGGCGACCTTGAAGTCCATATCTCCGAGGGCGTCCTCCATCCCCTGGATGTCGGTCAGGACGGTGTAATTGCCGGAGCCGTCGGTGATCAGGCCCATCGCCACGCCGGCGACCGGGGCGGCGATCGGGACACCGGCATCCATCAGCGCCATGCTGCTGCCGCAGACGCTCGCCATCGACGTCGAGCCATTGGAGCTGATCGCCTCGGAGACGAGCCGCATCGTGTATGGGAAGTCGTCCACGCTCGGCAGGACGGCGATCAGGGCCCGCTCGGCCAGCATGCCGTGGCCGATCTCCCGCCGTCCCGGTCCGCGGGACCGGCGGACCTCGCCGACCGAGAAGGCTGGGAAGTTGTAGTGGTGGATGTAGCGCTTGTTCTCGAGCGGGATGATCCCGTCGAGCCGCTGCTCCTCGGCCGTCGAGCCCAGCGTGACCGTGGTCAGGACCTGCGTCTGGCCGCGGGTGAAGATCGCCGAACCGTGCGTCCGGGGCAGGTAGCCCACCTCGCTCCAGATCGGGCGGATCTCGGTCTGACCGCGGCCGTCCGGGCGGATGCCCTCGGCGAGGATGCCGTTGCGGACCTCCGACTTGAGCAGGCTGTCGAAGATACCGCCAGCCGCCTTCATGTCGTAGATCGGGGTGCCGTGCTCGGCCGCGTCCGTCTCCTGGCCGAGCTGCTGCATCATGTCGTTCTTGAGGTGGTTGGTCCCCTCGATCCGCACGACCTTGTCCGGATTCCGGACGGCCTCCCGCAGCCGGTCGCCGATCAGCTCCTGGATGCGCTCCTTGAGGACCTCGTCGGTCTGGGGCATGTCGACGACCCACTTCTCCTTGCCGACCTGCTCGCGGAGCTGGACCTGGATCTCGCAGATCCGGCGAATCTCCTCGTGGGCGGCGTCGAAGGCGGCCAGCAGCGTCTCTTCCGGGACCCGGTCGGCCTCGCCCTCGATCATCATGATCGCGTCGGCGGTGCCGGCGACGATGATGTCCATGTCGCTGTCGGCCATCTCGGAGATGAGCGGGTTGATGACGAGCTCATTGTCGATCAGCCCGATCCGGACGGCGCCGACCGGACCGTCGAACGGGATCGGCGAGATCATCAGCGACGCCGAGGCGGCGATGATCGAGAGGACGTCCGGGTTGTTCTCCTGGTCGGAGGACATCACGGTATTGATGATCTGGACCTCGGCCCGGTAGCCCTTCGGGAAGAGCGGGCGGAGCGGGCGGTCGGTTAGTCGGGCGGCGAGGGTCGCCTGATCGGTCGGTCGTCCCTCGCGCTTGATGAAGCCGCCCGGGATCTTGCCGGCGGCGTACATCTTCTCTTCGTAGTCGACGGTCAGCGGGAAGAAGTCCGCTCCCGGCTTCGCTTCGCGCTCACCGGTGGCGGCCCCCAGGACCATCGTGTCGGCGTAACGGACCATGACCGCGCCGTGGGCCTGCTCCGCGAGCAGACCGGTCTCGAGCGACAGGGTTCGGTCGCCGAGGTTGATCTCGAGACGGGTGACGTTCGGACGATTGCCTTGATCCATACAGTGGTGCCCTTCTGTGGGTGGGCATCGATGCCCGTGGTGTCGAATGGGTTGACGGGATCGTACTGCCCGCGGCGGACCTGGCTGAGGGACTGGGGTATCGCGGCGAATGGTCCCCGCGATACCCCAATACCCCAAACCCTGGTCCGTCCGGCTCCTGCCGGGGCCAGTCTACAGAAACGGAGCCGGGGCGGCGGCATGTCGCCAGTGGTCGGAATCGCGTGACATCGACAGATGGTCCGGAGCGGTGTGCTCCGGACCATCTCTCATCGAATCAAGTGGCTGGCGAAGACGGGGCAGACACGCGGCGCCGGGAGACCGGTCAGGTCTCCATGGAACTGGCTGTCGTGTGCCCGGAGGCGCGGCTCGCCGTGTCGCATGTCTAGCGGCGCAGTCCGAGGCGCTGGATTACCGTTCGGTAGCGGTCGATGTCCTTGTCGCTCAGGTAGGCCAGGAGGCGGCGGCGGCGGCCGACGAGCTTGAGCAGCCCGCGGCGCGAGTGGTGATCGTGGCGGTGCTCACGCAGGTGAGCCGTGAGCCCGTTGATGCGCTCGGTCAGGATCGCGATCTGGACTTCCGGGGAGCCGGTGTCGCCCTCGTGGATCGCGTAGTCCGCAATGATGTCCGCCTTCTGACCGGTTTGAAGAACCATTTGGCATCCCTCCTATCGTGTCCACATGCCAACCGGTGGACCGACGTTGCGTAGAATCCGACCGGGAATCCTACCACGTTTCCCTTCTCGACGGTCGTTTCCCACCGTTCAAGTACCATATCGGCTGCGCCGGGCCATCGCCGAGCCATCCCTTTCCGTCTCCGTGACGATCGTGTGGCCGACGAACAGATCAGCAGCGAATGGAGCAGAGATTGACGACCGCGGGCTACACCCTGGGAATCATCGGCGGCAGCGGTCTCTACGATCTCCCGGACCTGACCGAGCGGACCGAACACCGGATCGTGACGCCGTTCGGCGAGCCGAGCGACGTCGTCCTGACCGGGAAGATCGGTGATCTGCCGATCATGTTCATCTCCCGGCACGGCCGCGGTCACCGTCTCTCCCCGACGACCCTCCCCTACCGGGCCAACATCTACGCCTTCAAGCAGCTCGGTGTCACGCATCTCCTCAGCGTCAGCGCCGTCGGCAGCCTCCGCGAGGAGATCGCTCCGCGCAGTCTCTGTGTTCCCGACCAGCTGATCGACCGGACGACCGACCGCGAGCGGACCTTCTTCGACCAGGGCATCGTCGCCCACGTCGGGATCGCCGAGCCGTTCGACCGTCACTTCCGCCAGGCCATCGTCCACGCGGCCGGCGGTGTCGCGGCGACGGTCCATGACGGCGGCACGTACATCTGCATCGAGGGGCCGCAGTTCTCGACACGGGCCGAATCGTTCCTCTACCGGTCATGGGGCGCCAGCATCATCGGGATGACGGCGATGCCCGAGGCGCGGCTGGCCCGCGAGGCGGAGATCGCCTACGGGACGCTGGCCATGATCACGGACTACGACGTCTGGCACGACACCGAGGCCGATGTCAGCGTCGCCGTCGTCGAGGGCAACCTGCGCGCCAATATCGAGAGCGCGAAGGCGACGATCAGCCGTATCGTCGCCAATGGTCTTCCCGCGCCTGACGAGCTCGTCGCCAACGGACTCGGCGGCGCGATCAACACCCAGCGCTCGGCGATGAGGCCGATCGACATCGAGCGCCTCGGCGTCATCGGCGCCCGCTACCTCAGCGGGACCTCGACGACCTAGAGACTGGACCGGCTGACGGCGGGAAGGAGACCGATGGGCGCGACGCTTCGACCAGGAACCAGCCGCCCGGCCGGGCGGTTCGGCTACCGTCCCTCCGGTCGGCTGACGGAGTTCCAGCTCCTCGTCGCCCCGGCCCTGCTGATCATCGTCGGCCTCCTGACGATCTTCCTCGCGCCGCGGAACGACGTGGACTGGTCCTGGGGCGATGTCTGGGTCAGCCTCGTCTACGCCGGCCTGATCGCCGGGATCAGCGTCACCTTCAGCCTGTTCCGCTTCCGGGCCGATCAGCTCATCCTGCCGATCGTCGCAACGTTGGCCGGTCTCGGGCTACTGGTGATCCAGCGGCTCCAGCCGGACCTCTCGGCACTCGACGAGAATCTCGCCGGGATCGCCAATCGCCAGATCTTCTACATGGCGGCCGGGCTGGCCCTGATGGTCGCGACCGCGCTGTTCTCCCCGCTCCTGCCGCTGCTGCGCCGGTACAAGTACACGGCGCTCTTCCTCAGTCTCGCCCTGCTCGCGGTCACCTTCGTCTTCGGTGTCGAAGTCGGCGGCGCCCGGCTCTGGCTCTATCTCGGTCCGATCCAGATCCAGCCGTCCGAGATCGTCAAGGTCACGCTGATCGTCTTCCTCGCCGGCTACCTCGACGAGAAGCGGGACCTGCTCACCGGCGGCTGGCGGCTCGGCGCCCTGACGCTGCCGCCGCTGCCCTGGCTGCTGCCACTCGGCCTGATGTGGGGCGCCTCGATCGCCACCGTCGTCGTCCTCAACGACCTTGGCTCCGGGCTGCTGTTCTTCAGCATCTTCCTCGTCATGCTCTATGCGGCAACCGGTCGGGGCTGGTATGTCCTCGTCGGGCTGGCCGCATTCGCCGTCGCCTGCGTCGTCCTCTATCAACTCTTCGGCCGGATCGCGATCCGGGTTCAGAACTGGCTCGATCCGTTCGTCGATCCCTATGACACTGGCTATCAGCAGATCCAGTCCGATTACGCCATCTCCAGCGGTGGCCTGTTCGGAACCGGGCTCGGGCTTGGCCGGCCACAACTGGTCAGCCAGGTCCACACGGATTACGTCTTCGCCGCCTTCGGCGAGGAGCTGGGCCTGCTCGGGACGCTCGCGATCATCGCCCTGTTCCTGCTGCTCGTTCTGCGGGCCTTCATCATCGCCCTCAGTGTCGACGACACGTTCGACCGGCTGATGGCGATCGGGATCGGCGCGACGATCGGCGTTCAAACGCTGATCATCCTCGGTGGGGTCGTCCGATTGATCCCGCTGACCGGCATCACGCTGCCGTTCATCTCCTACGGCGGCAGCTCGCTCCTGACGAACTTCATCCTGGTCGGCCTGCTCCTCAACATCTCCAACCGCCGCGCCCGAACCTGATCACGATCCAGCCCTGATCCAGAGGAAACCCGATGCCGCGATCCATCCGTCTGTTCGCCATGGCGATCTCGGCCAGCCTGATCATCGGGGCGCTGGTCTTCGGCTCCGATCTGACCGATGCCCGCTGGCTGGCCGTGCTCGGGCTCGCCTGGGTGCTGCTGCTCGTCGGGCTCTGGATGCCGATCCCGGCGGCGGTCCCGGCCGAGCGACGAACGGTGATCCGGACCGGCGCGACGATCCTGGCCTGCTTCGTCGCCCTCAGCGTCCAACTGCTGCGGCTCCAGGTCGTCCGTGGCCAGGCCAACGCCAGCCGGGTCGGGATGAGCCCGGAGGGCGAGCCGATCTCCAATGCCCGCCGGGTCAACCTCGGCCTGGCGGTCCGGCGCGGCCAGATTCTGGCGGCTGGCGGCGAGGTCCTGGCCGGGACCGAGGAGATCGACGAGGGCTGGGGCCGGACCTACCCCGAGCCCGCCGCCGCGAGCCTGCTGGGCTACTACTCTCCGCTCCAGTACGGCGTCTCCGGGATCGAGCAGGCTTTCGACGCGGAGTTGACCGGTGAGGAGAGCGACAACCCGCTCCTGAAGCTGCGCGACGACGTCCTGCACCAGACCCGCGCCGGCAACGACGTCGTGCTGACCATCGACGCCGCGCTCCAGCAGACGACAGTCGCCGCGCTTGGCGATCGTCCCGGGGCTGCCGTCCTCCTCGAGACGGCGACCGGCCGGGTGCTGGCGATGGTCAACAATCCGTCGGCCGACCCGGCGTCGATCTTCGCCGCGAACTACGACCAGACCGACGCAAGCGCCGACTACTGGGATTCGCTGATCCAGCGGGAGGACCGCCCCCTCGTCCCCCGCGGCACGCTGGGGCTCTACACACCCGGGTCGATCTTCAAGGTGGTCACCGCCACGGCCGCGATCGACCTGGGGCTGGCGACGCCCCAGACGACCTTCATCGACGACGGCGTCCTCAACATCGCCGGTCGCCAGATCATCGAGAACAACCGCCCCGACGACTCGATCAACAACTGGTCGCTCGAGGACAGCCTCTCGTATTCCCTCAACGTGGTCTACGCCCAGGTCGGACTCGAGGTTGGGGCCGAAGCAATGCGCGACTACGCCGAGGGCTTCGGCTTCGGCGCCGACATCCCGTTCGCGGTCGAGGTCGCCCGGAGCCAGCTCGAGGGCCAGGACGGCTTCCTCAACTCCCCGCCGGCTCTCGCTGAGACCTCGTTCGGCCAGGGTCAGCTCCTCGTCACCCCGCTTCACATGGCCCTGATCGCGGCGGGGGTGGCCAACGGCGGTCGGCTGATGCGCCCGCAGATCCTCGACCGGGTCGTCTCCCCCGACGGGCGAGTGATCCGGGAGGGTGAGACCGGCGAATGGCGGACGGCGATGCGGCCCGAGACGGCGGCGACCGTCGCCGACATGATGCGTCATGCGGTCGAGATCGGCGTCGCGAGCGGCGCCTACGTCGACGGCCTCGCGGTCGGCGGCAAGACCGGCACCGCGGAAGTCGCGAACAAGGACCCGCACGCCTGGTTCATGGGCTTCGCCGGGACCTTCACGGACCCGGCCCCCCGCTACGCCGTCGCCGTCGTGCTGGAGAATGGCGGCTCGGGCTCGATCGACATCGCCAGGCAGATCATAGTCGCGGCCGGCGAGCGATAGGCCGATCCACCAAGCGCTGACATAGCAGGTCGAGCCGGCCCGGACTCCAACGAAAACCGCGGTGCAATGGGCGAAAAGGTCGAAATTTCGATGGGAATCGAGGGCCGAAAATGGTAGAATTAGGAGCGTCTGGTCACATCCGTCGTCGTGTCGAGAGTGGTCGTCGCCGGTTGTTCGAGCGGCTCGCCGTCCGGGCGCTGGACCAACTTCCCCCCGCGATCCACGCGATGCTCGACAACGTGCAGATCGTGATCGAGGACGAGCCCAACGCTGACCAGCTGGGCCAGCGTCAGCCGCCCAATGGTCCCGCGAGCGCGCATCGCCTGCTCGGTCTCTACGAGGGGGTGCCGCTGATCGAGCGATCGGGCTCGGATGGCTTCCAGTTGCCCGACAAGATCACCCTCTTCCGCATCCCGCTCGAAGAGACCAGTGTCAACCAGGCCGAACTGGCCCATCAGATCCAGGTGACGGTCGTCCATGAGATCGCCCATCACTTCGGCCTGGACGAGGACCGGATCGCGGAACTCGGTTGGGCGTAACCTGACTTGCCACTCCCATGCTGATCCACGGCCAGCCAAACGCGGTCGCTTCTGGCCCAGACTGAAACTTCTCCCGGCAGCAGCGATGTCCGGAAACCGTCCCTTCTCCGCGCTTGAGCGCATCGCGACAGGATCCCATTGATGACCGTTACTTCGACCACCCCTGAGAGCAATGCCTCCTCATACAGCGCCGAGAATATTCAGGTCCTCGAGGGTCTTGAGGCCGTCCGACGACGCCCAGGCATGTACATAGGCAGTACCGACCAACGCGGTCTGCACCACCTCGTCCGCGAGATCGTCGACAACTCGGTCGACGAGGCCCTCGCCAAGCACTGCGACAAGATCACCGTCCGGATCGGCAAGGACAACGTCGTCACGGTCCGGGACAACGGCCGCGGCATCCCGGTCGACATCCACACCAAGCAGAAGAAGTCCGCGCTCGAAGTGATCATGACGGTCCTCCATGCCGGCGGCAAGTTCGGTGGTGGCGGCTACAAGGTCTCCGGTGGTCTCCACGGCGTCGGCGCCTCCGTCGTCAACGCGCTGTCGGAATGGTGCCGGGTTCAGGTCATCCGCGAGGGTGACATGACCGGCTCCATTTACCAGCAGGAGTACAAGCGCGGCAAGCCGACCTCGAAGGTCCAGATCGTCGGGACCGGTGACGAGGCCGACCATGGCACCACGACATCCTTCTACGCCGACGAGAAGATCTTCATCGCCGGACACGACTACAACTCGGACTCGCTCGAGCAGTGGTTCCGAGAGACGGCCTACCTGACCAGGGGCCTCAGCATCACTCTGATCGACGAGCGGGACGACCGCGAGGCGACGTTCTACTTCGAGGGCGGCATCGTCTCCTTCGTCCGACACCTCAACCGGAACCGCGCCGTCGTCAACGAGAAGCCGTTCTACGCCATCCGTGAGACGGACGACTGGGCCGTCGAGGTCTCGCTCCAGTACAACGACAGCTACGGCGAGTCGGTCCACTCCTTCGCCAACAACATCAACACCGCCGATGGCGGCACTCATCTCTCCGGCTTCCGCTCCGGCCTGACCCGGACGATCAACGACTACGCCCGCAAGAACGGTTTCCTCAAGGGGGACGAGAGTCTGACCGGCGAGGACGTCCGCGAGGGCCTGACCGCAATCGTCTCCGTCAAGCTGTCCGAGCCGCAGTTCGAGGGCCAGACCAAGGGCAAGCTGGGCAACGCCGAGATGGCCGGCGCGGTCCAGAGCGTCGTCAACGAGTCGCTCGGCGCCTACCTCGAGGAGAACCCGCAGATCGCCAAGCGGGTGATCGAGAAGTGCCTGACGGCGGCCCGCGCCCGTGAGGCCGCCCGCAAGGCCCGTGAGCTCGTCCAGCGCAAGGGTGGCCTGGAGAGCTTCAGCCTTCCCGGCAAGCTGGCTGACTGCTCCGAGCGCGACCCGGCCCGCAGCGAGCTCTACATTGTCGAGGGCGACTCGGCCGGTGGCACGGCCAAGCAGGGCCGCGACCGGCGCTTCCAGGCCATCCTGCCGCTCCGGGGCAAGATCCTGAACGTCGAGCGGGCCCGGCTGGACAAGATGCTCCAGAGCAACGAGATCCGCACGCTCATCACGGCGATGGGCACCTCGGTCGGCGAGCAGTTCGACGCCGCCCGGCTCCGCTACCACCGGATCATCATCATGACCGACGCCGATGTGGACGGTGCTCACATCCGGACGCTCCTGCTGACGTTCTTCTATCGCCATATGGAGCAACTCATCCGGGACGGGCGGATCTACATCGCCCAGCCGCCGCTCTACAAGGTGGCGAGCGGCAAGGAGCACCGCTGGGTCTACAACGAGGAGCAGCGCGAGGCGGCGATGGCCGAGCTCGGCGGCAAGGTCGAGGTCCAGCGGTACAAGGGCCTCGGCGAGATGAACGCCGAGCAGCTCTGGACCACCACGATGGACCCCGAGAACCGGACCCTGATGATGGTCACGATCGAAGACTCCATCCAGGCCAACGAGACGTTTGATATGCTCATGGGGAGCGCTGTGCCGCCGCGCAAGAAGTTCATCCAGAGCCATGCGCGCGACGTCGTCAACCTTGACGTCTGATCGGCGGATCGACCGACAGGCGTAACGCCGGCCGGGATTCCGGCCGGCGTTGCTGGTTTCAGGAGGAAGCTGTGCGGATCGCGGTCGATGTGATGGGTGGCGACTTCGGGGCGCACGTCATCGTGCCCGGCGCCATCGACGCGGCCAGAACGCTGGGGATCGGACTGGCCCTCGTAGGACGGGAAGCCGTCGTCAGGAAAGAGCTGGCCGCAACGAAGCACGACGGCATCGACGTCATCGTCGTCGACGCGGCCGATGTCGTCGAGATGTCGGACCATGCCGTCACGGCGGCCCGGCGTAAGCCAAACTCCAGCATGGCGGTGGCCCTCCGGATGGTAAAGGACGGGTCGGCCGGGGCGATGGTCTCGGCCGGCCACAGCGGCGCCGTGATGGCGACCGCGCTGCTGATCCTTGGCCGGGTGCCGGGGATCGAGCGGCCTGCCCTGGCCTCGGTCATGCCGACGCTCTCGGGCCGGGTCCTGGTCCTCGACCTCGGCGCCGTGACCGATCCGCGGGCGTCGCATCTGGTCGACTTCGCCCTGATGGGCTCGATCTACGCCCACGATGTGCTCGGCATCCCCCGCCCGACCGTGGGACTGCTGAGCAACGGCGAGGAGCCCGGCAAGGGCAACCAGCTGGTCAACGAGGTCCATCCGCTCCTCGCCAGGCTGGAGGAGATCGACTTCCGCGGCAACATCGAGGGCAACCACATCACGAAGGGAGTCGTCGACGTCGTCGTGACCGACGGCTTCACCGGCAACGTGACGCTCAAGGTCGCCGAGGGTGTCGCGTCGCTGGTGACGAGCGCACTCCGCCAGGAGGTGACCCGGACGTTCCCGCGCAAGATAGCGGCGCTGACTCTGCGGCCAGCCTTCAACGCGCTCCGCAAGCGATTCGACTACCGGGAATCGGGCGGCGCCCCGTTGCTCGGCATCAACGGTCCGACCATCGTCGCGCACGGGCGGTCGGACGAGCGGGCGATCGCCTCGGCGATCCGCGTGGCCTACCAGTTCGCGTCCGGGGACACGATCGCCCGCTTCGCCGAGATCGCCGGGCGACGCCAGGCAGTGCTCGGGGGGGCGGCAGCCGAGGCGGTCCCGACCTGACCCAACGGTGGAGAAGGCCCGGCAGCTCATGCTACCGGGCCTTCTTCGTGACTGCCGACTGGAACTGTGCGCCAGTCACCGCCATCGCGACTCGGTCGCTCAGGCAGAGCCGAAGCCGGACGCGGCCATCCGCGGTCGACTCATGACAACAAACTAGTCGTCGTCGGAGCCGCCATTGACCGAGCGCTTGAGCTGGGTGCCGGGCGTGAAGGTCGGGCTGTTGCGAGCGCCGATCGTCATCGGGGCGCCGCTCTGCGGGTTGCGGCCCTCGCGTGCTGGCCGGTGAACCACCTTGAACGAACCGAAGCCGCTGATCGCGACCCCTTCCCTGCTGCCGTCGTCCTTCGCCGCGTCGTCGGTGAGCGCCTTCTCGATCGTGCTGAAAACGGCCGCGACGACGGCGCTGGTCTGCGCCTCGGAGAGATTGACCTGTTCCGCGACGCTCTTGACGAGATCCTGCTTACGCATTGCATCTCCTGACACATGGGTAGACCAAACGGTCTCGATCGACTCTGCCGCCCCGTAGGCACCATCCGGGCCAAGGTGCGGTCGTCGGTCTGTACCACCCGGACAACGGACCAGAAGCCACGGGTCCGGGTGTGACGTGCGGGTAGCTTAGCGAAAACAGCCCGCTGACGCACTATTTCTTCGCACGTCGGCTGCCAGAGCGCCGCTGGCGGGCGATCTCGAACAGGATCACCGACCCGGCGACGGCGGCGTTGAGCGATTCGACACCGGCCGCCATTGGAATCGAGACCACCCGGTTCGCCATGGCGCGGCTCGCATCGCCCGGCCCGTCAGCCTCGGAGCCGACGATCAGGAGGATCGATTCGGACCAATCCGCTCGATCGTAGGCCAGATCGGCGCCGCCCTCGGCGATGGCCCGGATCGCCATGGCGCCGACCCGATCCCAGCCGACCGATGCGACCGAAAGCACGGGAACGCGGTTGTGAGCTCCCATCGCGGCCCGGACGACCTTGGAATTCCAGGCGTCGACCGACCCCTCGCCGATCACGACCGCGTCGGCGCCGGCCGCCGCGCTCGACCGGAGCAGCGTCCCCATATTGCCAGGGTCACGGATCCCATCCAGCAGAACGACCAGCGTCGCGGCCTCAGGCAGCGTCTGGCCCACTGGAATCGACAGGACGGCCAGAATGCCCTGCGGGTGGACGGTATCGGTAACGGAGTCGAACAGCGCTGCATCGAGTACCCGCACCCGCTCCTCGTTCGAGATCAGGGCGATCTCGACCCCGGTCGACGCTGGAACGAAGTCATCTCGTAGAACGATGACGTGCGGTTCGATCCCGGCTTGAAGGGCGTCGACGACGCCCCGCTCCCCCTCGACGACGAAGAGCCCGGACTCCTCGCGGCCCTTGCGGCGACCAAGGCTTCGGAGAAGCCGGACGACCTGGTTGCCAGGTGAGGTGATGACGTCCCGGTCATGGACATGGCGATGCCGCCGGAGGTCATCCGGCGGCATCGGCTGGACCGAGTCTGGTGAGCCGGTCCGGCGACCCGCTATGTGAGTTCCGCCCGGGCACGATCGACGATCGCACTGAAGGCGGCGGCGTCGCGGACGGCGAGGTCGGCGAGGATCTTCCGGTCGACGGCGATACCAGCGAGGGCGAGGCCGTGGATCATGCGGCTGTAGGTGAGGCCATTCTGGCGGGCGGCGGCGTTGATCCGGATGATCCAGAGCCGGCGCATGTCGCGCTTGCGATTGCGGCGGTCGCGATACGCGTACCGCAGGGCATGCATCATCGACTCATGGGCGCGCTTGAACAGGCGCCGGTTGGTCGCGCGGTGACCCTTCACCTGCGCGATGACGCTCTTGTGGCGGCGGTGTGAGGTCACGCCGCGCTTGACTCGTGCCATGTCGTTCTCCTAGGTGTTGGGCCGGCCGCCACCAGGTACTGCGGCCATATCGAAGGGCAATGGTCGGGCTCTAGTCGAGCCCGTACGGGATCATCCGGCGGACGCGCTTCTCGTCGCTGCTGCTCAGCGGCAACATGCGGTCGAACTGGCGCTTGATCCGCATGGACTTCTTTCGCCGAAGGTGACTCTTGTGGTGCTTGGTGCGCATGATCAGGCCGGTCCCGGTTACCTTGAACCGGCGAGCCGCGCCTTTATGCGTCTTGAGCTTCTGCTTGGCCACGTGATTCCTCACCTCTCTCCGTAGCGATGCGAATGGCCTCGGCCATTGCCGAACCCTCCTCGTCCTGATCGTCGGACCCGACCGCCGCCGACCGCTCCTCGCGACCGGACTCACGCTCCGCCATGCTCTGCTTGGCCTTGATCGGGGCGAGATGCATGATCATCGTCCGCCCCTCCATCTTCGGCGTCAGTTCCATGGTCGCCTGCGTCTTCAGCATGTCCCAGAGCTCGTCGAGCAGTCCCTTGCCGATATCGGGGTGCGCCATCTCGCGCCCCCGGAACCGGACGGTGAACTTGACCTTGTCGCCCGCATCCAGGAACTTCGCCGCCTGCCGGGACTTGGTCTCCAGATCGTGATCCCCGATCTTCGGCTGGATGCGAATCTCCTTCAGCTCGACGACATGCTGGTTCTTGCGCGACTCACGCTCTCTCCGGCTCTGTTCATACCGGAACTTGCCGTAGTCCATCATCCGACAGACTGGCGGAACAGCGTTGGGCGCGACTTCGACGAGATCGACCCCACGAGCGCGCGCCAGATCGAGGGCTTCGCGCGTCGGCAGGATCCCGAGCTGCTCGCCGTCCTCGTCGATAACCCGAACCTCACGGATCCGGATGCGCTCATTGACCCGTGGTGTCAGTGTTGGTCTGGTTATTGTTTGCCTCCTGGCACATCATTGTCCCAAGTTTGCCGCGCAACAAAAATACGCCGGTCATTCGACCAGGCGTTCACGGCGACTGGGGTCGTCCGACGAACGATACCATTCGCGCTGTTGCGGGTCAACTCGGGAATTCGCTTGTTCCGTCAAGTATAGCAGTCTCGGCGCCATGAGACGCGAGGTATTTCCGCGTCGCCACCTCGTCGGACCGGAGCTGATCGATCATCGCCGTGACGGTCGGGAAGTACTGGTCGGGCCGCAACCGGTAGAGCAGGTCGACCCCAAGCGTGTAGCCGTAGAGGTCGCCGTCGAAGTCGAGCAGGTGCGTCTCGATCTGCCGAACGCCCGTGTTGACGGTCGGTCGGGTCCCGACGTACGTCATCGCCTGGCGCGGCCCCGGCTCCCCTGGTACCCAGGCGAAGCTCGCGTAGATCCCGTCGGCAACCGGGACGAGGTCGCTCGGCGGCATCACGTTGGCCGTCGGAAAGCCAATCTGACGACCGTAATGCGAACTGTGAATGACCGGGCCGGTCACCCGGAACGGCCGGCCAAGGAAGTGGGTCGCCTTCTCCGGCCGCCCCTGCACGATCGCCTGGCGAATCGCCGAGCTGCTGACGATCTCGTCGCCGTCGCTGATCCGCGGCACCGCTCGCAGCATGTAGCCGTGCTCGCGGCCGAGGGCCGTGAGGCGGGCAACGTCCCCGCCCCGGCCCCGGCCCAGGGCGAACGCCTCGCCGACCAGGATCTCGACCGGCGCGGTTCGCTCGACCAGCTCGGCGATGAAGTCCTCCGCCGTTCGCTCCGAGAAGTCCCGGCTGAACGGGATCACGCAGATCTCATCGAGACCGCGAGCGCCGATCCGCTCGATCTTCTCGGCGGCGGAGCAGAGCCGGCCCGGAAACGCCCCGGGCCGGAGGACCATCGCCGGGATCGGCTCGAAGGTCACCGCCAGCGATGGCAAACCGAGCTCGGTGGCGCGCCGGACGGTGGCGTCGATCAGGAATTGGTGTCCCCGGTGGACCCCATCGAACGTCCCGAGGGTGATGATCCGCGGCAGCCGCCGGAGTTGCTCCAGTCCGGTCACCACCGGCGTCCGCCGCTCACCGTGCCGCTCAGATACCGTCATTGCGTGTGACCTTCCATGGCCTGACTCCCTGCTCGGAACCATGCCCGATCCCGAGCCAGTTCCCGTCGCTGTCATACGACCGAACACCAGCGGCACCCTGGATGGCCGGTCCCGCGATGAGCCGGCCCTGGAGCCAGTCATCCCGCCGGTTGGCATCGACCACTACCGCTGGCCAGCCCTGCACGATCACGTCCGGGTGGACGGCGATGGTCTCCCATTCGGCGACCGGGTCGTCCCTGAGTGCCTGATCAAGGTCTTCCAGGGTCCATGCCTCGTCGATCCCGAAGGGACCAGTCCAGGTCCGGACGAGATTGCTGAGGAACGCCCCGGTCCCAAGCTGCTGTCCGATGTCATGGGCGAGGGATCGGATGTAGGTGCCCTTGCTGCAATCGATCGCGACGGTCAGCACGGGAGCGGTCCAGGCGACGATCGTCAGGCGGTGGATCGTGACGGCTCGCTGCTCACGCTCGACGGTCTCTCCGCGCCGGGCCGCCTCGTAGAGCCGCACGCCATTGATCCGGATCGCCGAGTGCATCGGTGGCAACTGCCGGATCGGCCCCCGGAACGCATCGGCAGCGGCCTCGATGGTCTCCCGATCTGGGAGGTCCCCGGCCCAGGTCGAGGTAACGACGCCATCGATGTCGTACGAGTCCGTCTCCACGCCAAGCGTGATCTCGGCGAGGTAGCCCTTGTGGGCGTCGGAGAGGAACTCGCCCACCTTGGTGGCGTCGCCGACGAGGACGGGCAGGACGCCCGTCGCGGCCGGATCGAGCGTGCCGGCGTGACCGACACGACGCTCACGGGTCAGCCGGCGGATTCGGCCGACGACGTCATGGCTGGTCCAGCCAGCCGGCTTGTCGACGACGATGATCCCATGGAGGAGGCCATTGGTGGCCCGTCGCCCGCGACCCATCGGCTACCGCTGCGCCGATGGGTCATGCATCGTCGTAGCCGCGTCCGAGACACGCTGGAGGAACCGTTGCCGCTCATCGATCCCGCCAACGATCGTGCAGCCGGCCGCTCGAGGGTGGCCGCCGCCGCCAAACTCGGCCGCGATCGCCGCGACGTCGACATCCGGCGGGAGGCTCCTCAGGCTGACGCGCCAGCCGGTGTCGTTGGCGAACAGAATGGCCGCGACCAGTGAGCCCTCGGTGCCAAGCAGGAAGTTGACGAGCCCCTCGGCCTCGCTTGGGACCGCCCCGCAGGCCTTGAACATCGGCTCCGTCAGCGCCGTCCAGATCACGGCCCCGGTCCACTCCACCTCCCGGAGCGCGTGTTCCCAGAGACAGACGCTCGAACGCGGCTTGACACGGAACAGGCCGTCGACGATCGGCTCCGGGTTGGCCCCGGCGTCGACGAGATCGGCGGCGGTGCGCATCGTCCGGGACGTCGTCGCGGAGGTGCGTAGACCAAGGGTGTCGCCGTAGATGCCGGCAAGCAGGCACTGGGCGATCGGCTGGCTGAGCGGCACGCCCCAGGCCCGGATCAGCTCGGCGATGATCTCGGAGGTCGAGGCTGCCTCGGAGAAGACGATGTTGATGTCGCCGAATCGGTCGTTCGTGACGTGATGGTCGATGTTGACCATCGGGATCGACCCGTCGAACCAGTCCGAATGATCGGTCTGGAGCGAACCGAGCCGGCGCCGGTCCGATGAGTCGGCCAGGCAGAGGACGTCGAACTCAGGAACCTCGTCTTGCCCATAGATCAGGACCCGATCCAGGAACGGCAGGAAGGTCAGGCTGTGCGGGAGGTTGCCGTCGCTAATGATCGGCCAGGCTTCGACGCCGACCTGCTCGAGCGCCACGCACAGCGCGATCGCCGACGCCAAGGCATCGGCGTCGACGTTCTGATGCGTTGGAACCAGGACGCGCGTTGCGGTCCGAAGAAGGGCGAGCGCCTCATCGGCGACGCCCTGATCGATCGACCATGGAATGGCCGCCACCTGCCCGGCCAAGCTAGCGCCCTTCGCCATCGGCGGCCTTCACCCCAGAATCCCGAGTCTCGCCATCCGTAGCGATTGCCGCCGGCCGGGCCGCGTCGCGCTCATGGAGCGTGTTGATCGCCCTGGCGATCTGGTCGGCATGTTCCATCGACCGGTCCCCCCGGAACTCGAGGTCGGGAATGCTGTGGGTCCTGAGCCGGGGTTTGAGGTGAAAGCGGATGAACGACGCCGCCGACCGGAGCGCGGTCAGCGTGTCCTCGCGCTCCTTGTCGGAGCCCAGCACGCTGACGTGGACCTTTGCCGAGCGCAGGTCCTGCGTCACCTCGACGTCGGTGATGCTGAAGAACCCGACCCGCGGGTCATTGACCTCACGGCGGATGATGTCGCTGAGCTCCTCGCGGAGGAGCTCGGCGACCTGTAGCGTGCGGCGGCTCATGTCACTCCTGCCCAGCGGTGGGACGACCCAGCCAGAATGGCTGGGT
>JAABUS010003641.1_pt1 | contig 24389 bp, 23 predicted proteins | sample 5560161 | NCBI WGS metagenome assembly JAABUS01 (sample SAMN10711885, study PRJNA513376) | rock metagenome | isolation source: Antarctica rocks | place: Antarctica: Victoria Land, Trio Nunatak nord | collected 2016-01-04
CGGATGATCTTGTAAAGTGGGGGGGCGTGGGGTTGGATCAAGGGCATTTTGTGGAGATATCGTGATGGGTGGTTTGATTAGCTGAAGCTTTCTGTTATTCCCTTTAACACGGAAAAAGATTTGTGCCTCAGAGCCCCTCGATTTCACCGCGCGAATCTGCCCTTGGAATTGGTCGTATGACGTTTTAGGGACGGCATGATTCGTAGAAAATAAAGTACCAACAAGTACCTACCTAGCAAAGCAAGAAGACTAAAGCCCCGCTTACATACCTTACCTTACCTTGCCTTACTTACCCGACCTCACTTTACTTTAGCTCGTCGCTCGGGGTCTTGGGGTGTCTCGGTTATCAATAATTTACAATTGTAGCAGTGGCCTGGAGCAGGAGGGAAAGCCGCAGGGCAGGGAGAGGAACGTTGGGAGGGGGGGCTGATTCTGCCCAACATTGCCGAGCTCACTTACGATCAGAGAGGTGTCAACGAGACCTCTCTGGAATCAGGATGTTGCTGTTGGGAGATGTTTCTCCGTTCTCCTGTCGGCAGCCTTGTGCGTGTCATGCGTCAATCTGCTGCAGGGTGCACCTCATATGCCTTGCATGCCAGCAACCATGCGCTCCCTGTTTTCCTTTGTGTTACCATGAACAAAATCCCGATACATTTTGGATATGGTGTTATGTGGCAGGGCCTCATCTGATCAAAATTCTCACACCGCCCTGACCGTCAATTAGACGTCTCAGCAACTCCGCTTCACTGTGTACACCGACTTTGTCCAGTGTTGGTTACAACCGAATGGGGATAATCCAGTCATCGGCCAACCACGGATGAAGATAGGTGAAGTCAGCTATGGAAGAGATAAATGACTAAATGCAAACAGAGATTTCGACAGCCACACATTTCGCGCAGGATCGAGGGGATGCTCTTTCCGGCAAGTAGCTACTACATTGCCAGCAAACGGTACCCTCAAGGTCCAGCCTATGAGGCTTTGTGTTGGATGCCATACTAGCCCAAAGTGGCCTTCTGTGCGTTCCGCCTGGGGAAGCCATGCACTCCACGTTGTGCCGCAGCTGTCAGCCTGTCAGGGCTTAAGGTACATGCGGGTGGTTTATGCGGATGACTACCTTACCTCATGTGCTGGTGCTTTCCCTCTAGGTGCTTGTACTGCGTTTTCTTTATGTACGACCTGCTGGCTGTGTATACTTACGAAGGGTGACACCGAAAGTCCTGCCCAGCGCTAGTAAGCGATACGGCTAAGAACATCATACACAGCAACATAACAGATGATAGGTGATGCAAAAGCGATTCGATTTTCTTAATTTTGATATATTTATGAAGCGTTGATTGAACTGTGAAATTTGAGCTATTTAGCTAGAATTTCTGTCGAGGGCGCATTAAGCGCACAGCAATTGTAATCTACTGTATGCTCTAATGTTCTTAGCGTGGGGCAGGACTTTCTTGTCGCCCTCCGTATAAGGTACTTTACCTTTTCTCATTTTGCGATCCATCCGTTAAACTCCACCAACGATCAAGCTTCATCACATCTGCTACAATTTTCTGCATGGAATACGATCTGATCTGGCATGGCAGACTTTTCACTATCTGCTTTTTACGGCACAGTGCATGAAGAGGGCAGTCTTGACCCACAGAAGGCAAGACGATGGCCATAAATGTGACAACAGTCTTGCTTGATGCTTCTTAGTGCCATCATCTCTCAAGTGCGGATAAGTTTCTTATTCGCGTTTTTGCTACTATCCGTTGTTCCCTGCCCTTCGAAATCTGACTTGTGTGAGATGATGTTCGCCAACCCTCACACACTTGAAAAGCTAGGATCTGTTTCTCCTGGTTCCTTCAGGACCTTCGAGTTTCCACCATTGTAGCATTCAGCCAAGAGCTCTTGAGCGATGTTGGTTTTTGAACGTCTAAGATCATGCTCCACTTTTTCTGCGGCCATCTCAGATACGTACTCCTTCACATCAGACGTGGTCGCCTTTCTTAAGAGGCCCATCACAAACGTGATACCCCTTGTCAGTTCCTTATCTTCGATGCATTACCTATCATATGTGCGTTCCTTTCTCTACCAGACTCGTACTACTTTATTGGATTACATTGCAGCCTTCGTCTTGCAGTTAAGAGATATCTAAGTATCTGACCCAGCGCATACATCAATTATTGCATCCTGGATCACAATACTCCCATCTTAGCTAGCCTATGTCCCTCGTTCTTCTAGATCTCTGCATGCATCCATTTCAGACTCTCCCCATCGTTTCTTTCTCGACACTTTTCGCGGAACCCTGGCAACTAACGCGTTCCACTCGTTTCCACTCCCTCATCTCTCAGAAGTCTAGTCGAACATGCAGATAAATCCTTGAAACCTTTTCACGTAATGTATTTGTTCTCTGGCAGCGCGATATATGGACATTAAAACTGTTGGAGACAAACCGGGAGATAGCCACAGGCTCAAAGACCCAGAAGTTGTAGGAGATTTGAGCGCTTCTAAAGCAGAATTTAGAATAGTGCTTGTTACCAATTCTGAAAGCATTGGACTAAAACGCTTTCCTGGGTTTGTTATTGAGTAGACCGTACCTTGATGATTGTGCAGGAACATCAAAACGAGGACATGCTCTGATAGTCTTCGTTCATTGGTAAGTAGATACGATGAACTCGATGCTTCCAAGTGGAAATCTAGCCAAAATGAAGACTTCAACCAGCTTCGTCAACTGTATAAGGACGTATTTGTTTTCTGCAAGGAGCAGCGTCCGACATCTTCAAATGACCATATCTACATCTTCCAAAAGACCGACTGGTCGTGAGGCTTTACGGTAGGATAAGCTCAGCCTATAAGGTAGTGACTAGCCATATGGCGCGTGCCTGGCGTCGCGTAAATGAAATTCCGGTGCCAGAGCTCATCGAAGGAGCCACCGTAGCTTTAACTCAAAAGTTCCACATACAAGCCAAACATAATATAAACCGCTTTTCCTACATTCAAAACGGATCATGTCGTGCTAAAGGTGCCATCTACGTCCTGAGTCAATCACCATCCTGCCGCGCTTGGCAATCTCTACGCTGGCCCAAAGGGCATAATGCTGCTCTTATCAGCATTGCTGCTATGCCTCCTCCCCCTAGCCATATGCGCCGAAGACTACTACAAGCTTCTCAACATCGATAGATCAGCATCGGAACGGGATATCAAGAAAGCATACCGTACCCTCAGCAAGAAATTCCATCCTGACAAAAACCCGTGAGTTTCCCTAGACGAATCTACCAACACGCCCCCCCCTCACCCTTTAAGCAAATCGCTGCAGGTTAACGGACCTCTGACTCAATCCGCCTAACTCTAGTGGCAACGATTCGGCCTCGCAGAAATTCGTCGAAATCGCCGAAGCCTACGACGCCCTCTCCGTCAGCGAAACCCGCAAAATCTACGACCAATACGGCCACGAAGGCCTCAAGCAGCATCAGCAAGGCCACGGCGCCGGCCGCTCGCACGACCCATTTGACCTCTTCAGCCGCTTCTTCGGCGGTGGCGGCCACTCGGGCCATGGCGGCGGCCAACGCCGCGGACCGGACATGGAAGTCCGCGTGTCGGTGCCGCTGCGGGATTTCTACACGGGTGCCGAGCACGAGTTCCAGATTGAGAAGCAGCAGATATGCGAGGAGTGCGAGGGCTCAGGCAGCGCGGACGGGGAGGTTGATACGTGCGGCAAATGCGGGGGCCGCGGCATGGTGGTGCAGAAGCACATGCTTGCGCCGGGAATCTTCCAGCAGGTGCAGATGGGATGCGATCAGTGCGGGGGCAAAGGCCAGACGATCAGGCGGCCGTGCAAAGTGTGCGGTGGCAGCAGGGTGATGCGGAAGACAACAACGCACGTCCTGAGCGTGGAAAAGGGCATGCCGAAAGGGCAGCGCCTCACATACGAGAACGAGGCGGACGAGAGCCCCGACTGGGTCGCCGGAGACTTGGTCGTTGTGCTGGGCGAGAAAGAAGCCGAGCTCGAGTCCGAAGACCCCCACCGCACCGACGGCACCTTCTTCCGCCGCAAAGGCCGCGACCTCTTCTGGAAAGAAGTCCTCAGCCTCCGAGAAGCCTGGCTCGGCGCCTGGACCCGCAACCTCACCCACCTCGACGGCCACACCATCCACCTCTCCCGCCCGCGCGGCGAAACCGTGCAGCCTGGGCAAGTGGAGGTGGTGAAGGGAGAGGGCATGCCGGTGTGGCTGGGCGAGGCCGAGCACGTCGAGGTGGATACGTATGGGGCGTTGGTGGTGGAGTATGTGGTTGTGCTGCCGGATCAGATGGAGGGCGGCATGGAGAAGGAGGTTTGGGCGTTGTGGGAGAAGTGGCGGAAGAAGAGGGGGGTCGATTTGGGGAGGGATGCGGGGAGGCCGGCGGCGGGGGGGCATGGGGAGTTGTGACGCGGGGGGTGTACAGGTAATCGGGGTTTTCAGTGATCTGATCGGTGTTTTTGTCTTATAGACATGATAGAATTACATTTCTATTTGGGTTTTTTCTATATTTCTTTCACTACGGAGTTGATTACCGCTATGCCCAAATCTCCTCCCATGCTGGATCTGAAACGATGGCAGGACTATGTAAATCGGCACGGGGATGGGGAGGACAGGAAGGATCGTTGGAGGAGTGGGAATTTTGTTGTTGCAGGAAATTGAGATGTGGGATGCTGGACAAGTAATTTGACAACTCTTGTAATCTGCCATGCATATATCCTATCCCATTTTCGCCATATAGTCGTAATCTTTCTCTTTCTCTTTCTCTTTCTCTTTCCCTTTCCCTTTCCCTTTCCCTTTCCCTTTCCCTTTCCCAAATCCAAACCATCCCCCGTATCCCGCGCATATATACACATCCCCCCCTACAAACCACCTAATAATAACAATGAGACCCCCTTCATAATTTCGCCCTCTGCTCCGTCGCCCGATGCAACTCCGCCCCTTTCTTCTGGAAATACTCTCTCACCTTCTCCCTCGCCACCTCCACCACGCTCGCATCCTCCACCGTCGCCGGCACCTGCACCTCCTTCTCAAACTCGCCATGCACCGCATTCTCCACCAGCTCCCTCAGCACCCGCCGCAGCGTCTTGCCGCTCCGAGTCTTGGGGATCATGCCTTTGCCTTGCACCATCCCCCCAAGGGCGGCGATGGCGCCGATCTGCTCGCGGATGTTTTGTTGGACTTGTTTGTAGAGGTCGGAGGAGGGGATGGCGGACGAGGGGTGGGTGGGGGTGGAGATGGTTATGAAGGCGAAGGGGAGGTGGCCTTTGAGGGCGTCGGGGATGCCGACGACGCAGCACTCGGCAACGGTTGGGTGGGAGGAGATGGCTTGTTCGATGGAGCCTGGGGGCTTGTCTATTAGCTTTTAAACGTTCATTGTTGGTTTAAAACAAGGAAAGGGAAAGAAACGAACCGGTACTGAAGCGGTGCGCCGCAACGTTGATGATGTCGTCAGAGCGAGACATTACATGCACATAGCCGTCTTCGTCAATCATACCTGCATCACCAGTGTCGATCCATTTGCTGTCGAAGCGTTTCAAATAGCCTTTGTAGAATCTCTCCTCGTCGTTGAAAAGTGTAGTCATGCCGGTTGGCGCCAGCGGTACGCCGAGGACAATATTTCCCATGCGGCCTCTGTCGACTTCGTTCCCTGAGTCGTCCACGATCCTAACGTCGAAGCCGGGCAGAGGTTTGCCTGCTGATCCAGGTTTGATGGGTAACGCCTTGTGGGTTTGAGTGCTGGTGAAGTCTTTTCCAGCGGAAGCTTTTAACGCTATGCCCGATATTGGCGAGCCGGACTCGGAGGACCACCAGTTATCGATCACTTGGGCACCGGGAGCGCAGTACTTCTGGAGAAGCTCCTGGTACATGTGGACGATGCTTGGTTCACTCCGCTCGCCAGCAAGAAAGAGTGCTCTTAATTGCTTCAGTCCGCCTCTTTTGCCAGCAGATTCGAATAGTTTATTTTGTGGGTCATCTCGTCTGATCGCCCGTAAAGCTGTAGGTGCTGTGCTAAGAATGTTCACTTTGTGCTCTTCTATTATTCTCCAGAAAGTGCCTGCGTCTGGTGTACCGACTGGTTTACCTTCGAAAAGTACGGTGGTAGCTCCTGCGAGCAAAGGAGCGTAAAGGATATAGGAATGGCCTACTACCCAACCGATGTCCGAGGCACAAAACATGACGTCTCCTGGGCCATGGATGTCGAAGAGATACCGTATCGAAAGGTTCAAGCCTACGGCATGTCCGCCAGCTTCTCGGTGTACTCCCTTTGGCAAACCGGTAGTACCTAGACAGGGTCAAATTAGTCCCAGGATCTTCCGAGATTAGCCATGGTGATGTAACCATAACATCAATTCCTCTTCAGTGATGCCACGTGATAGTTTTGTGTACCTAATACTGGGGTCCGATTGAGGCCTATTGCCATATGAAGCTTGTCAGGTTGACGAAACTCACCACTTGTATAGATAATGTAGATTCCATCGCTACTCTTGACCGACACAGCGTCTGCTTTAAGGCCCCGGTTTTTCGCGCTCTTGACCAATCGCTGCCAATCCCGCTCTCCATTCTCCTCTGTAACCGGATCCCACCTCATTTCGGTTCTTTGCCATATTATGACCTTCCCGGGTTTGAAGCTACTCTTGTCTAGTGCTCCCTCGATGAACGACTTGTAACCCGAAGGGCCTTTTGCACCTTCAATACCACATGATGCTGTCAGGATAGCTCGAGGTTTTGATGCTTCAATTCGCTGCGCCAGCGATGCGGGGGCAAATCCTCCAAATACCACTGCGTGCATGGCGCCAAGGCGAGTGATGGCGAGAATTCCGAAAAGGGCAGCAGGTATCATGGGCATATATACAAGAACCACATCGCCCTTTTTTACGCCTTCCTCCCGTAATACCCCAGCAAGTGTTTCCACCTCAGCAAGTAGCTGATTGTAAGAGTATTTTTCTTTGCTGCCTGTGACGGGCGAATCCCAAATAATCGCCGTGGCCTCGCCATTGCCATCCCTGACATGCCTATCTATGCAATTGTATGAAGTTGATATCTCTCCATCTGGGAACCATGTGAAGCTCGGATGCTCGACACCACTGGCGAGCTTCCTCGTTGGCTGCTCCAACACCTTCGAAGGCTTCTTGTGCCAATACAGCTGTTCAGCTTGGTGTGCCCAGAACGACTCGGGATCGCGGAGGGAATGTGACTGGACCTCGTCCTGTATGTGCGGAGCCATGATATGGTAGTGCTACTCGGATCAGCACAGCTCTTCAGATCCGATCACTACCAGCTCTTCTCCCCGAAGGCAGACATCACACCGGATACAGAGCGACTACAAGCAACTTAAAAGCAACGACAGACATGCGTCTTAGTCAATTGAAGGGTTTCGGACTAAAGGGCCCGTGAGCCTCTGGACTTCTGGAGAGTACCTTGTGGAAGAGCTTATTTCCCCCGCATTTTAGACGTCTGAGCACGGAGGTCGCCTTGATGCTGGTCAAGAGAACGAATCTCATCGATATTGACATATCGGTAACGTAGAATGCTCCCTGTGCACGGTATCATTGTTGGAAGCAATCTAACGATCGTAGGCTTTGCTTGAGAATTAATTGTCCATGGCCAAGAATGGAAAATGAGAAACGAAGGCGAACCAGGCCAGCTAGCATGTTAGCAACTTGCACTATCGGTGTCTCGATTCCCATACTCCGTACGTATTTCTTTTTCTTTCTGATATATGCATGTCCTTGAAGGCTCATTCAATCGTGCCCCACACTAAACGAACAGGAACTTTCGTGTCCAACTTTGTTGTTGCTTAGTGTTTTGGCACGACTAGGTCTTGGGCTACAAACAGTGTACAAGTGATAACCTTGTACCTTAGTATTCCGCAGGACCGCTAGAGTAAAGCACTTTGGAAATTTACAATCTACCTGCCTTACCACTAGGGTGCGAATCTGTTTAAAACATGTTTTTTGACTAACTCCTTTAGGCTAGCTCAAAGCATGTTTTAAACACGCTTCTTGAAGGAGGTTTTAAACACAGGGGTGGTTTATATTTATAGTAGCAAATTAATAGGGGGTCAATAGCCTAATAGGCCTGCAGGTTGACCCCTTCACCATGTAAAAGAAGCTTCAAAAGCACCTGGCCGTCGATAATGCTATTCAAATACTCGTTGAGGGTATTCTCGCTCGAAGGATTGAGCCTGGCCATAGCAATTTTCTCCTCCAATAGCCTATCCTCCATTTCACATAGCAGCTTCTCATCGATTTCAACGCTCTGTGTATAGCGGAGTCTCTTCTTCAGCTCACGGGGTCGATTGATGACTCTCGTCTGATATGTATTGCACTGGTTCAGATAACTCTGCTGACGAGAAGCTTCTTTGGCCATCTGCCGGTGACAGTGTAGGCATTGCACGGTATTTCGTCTTCCTGGTACGATTACCTGCTGATAGTTGTCAGCAACAGTCTGATTGACTGGCCTATCACCTCGTTGCGGAGACATTGAGCTATGGGGGATGTCAAAAGGCCTGTAGGCTGTAGGCTGTAGCTGAAGCAGCTGAAGCCTGGAGGTGACAGCGACGCGGAGACAGCAAGGTAATAATCCTCCAATCAATGGCCCTTGTATGCTTACATAATTAAAAGCGTTGTTTAAAACAATAAAAAGCCGCTAGGAGGTTTTAAACACGCTTTTTGTAGAAAAAGCGGTTTTTTTCGTTCCCTACTTATTCTACCACGGGTCAATCATTCATGACTTTGTTGTCTCCGAGCTTTACAAACCAATTGAGGGGGTTTTCGATCTTAGCGCAGGTCAGGTGATCAGTAGTTGATGCGTGCTAAGGGGAGCACGGGGAGTTAGTTTGAAGCTGTCAAAAGTGCCGACGCATCTTAGACTCGTAGAATTCGTGTCATCTCGCACGAATGGTAATATTAAACGATTCGGAGAAGCATCGACCTATCAGAGTAGCAGATCCAAACTGATGACTGCAGCAAACTATGATGACTTGTGATAATCGTTTGAACCCCAACCCCCACGGGCACCGGATCTGCAGGAAGAGCCCGCTCTCGGGAGACCCGACGGAAGTGGCCCCAAGGAGCGTTTGGTTGCAGCCAATATGCCACGGGCGGTGACAATCTGGACGCCCAGACGGGCGCATGGGGAGAACCACCCTTGACGCCATCGACAAGAACGCATTTGTCACCTCCATCCTGTGCTGTGTACCCGGTTGTAGTCAGCCATGCTGCAAGCGAAAAAGCAGAGAACTGGCGGTCAATATCAGCAGAGTTCTAGAATCCGAAAACGCTGATAGGGTTGATATGCGGACTCTCCCAGCCTACACCGCTCTCCCATGCCGTGGTACAGTATACTGTGTAGTGGTACCTATGAGGAACGGTGGACAGTCCCTTGACGCCTGGTTCAGTCGAATTCGGTAATGCGAGCCTGCATGCTTTCCTCTGCTGCACGTTACCGTCCGCTCGAGAACCCCAAACTGAAATGCGATCCGTCCCGTCTCGTCTGAGCACAACCCTTTTCGAAAACTTACCCCAGAACTTCAGTACCTCATTGAAGCGATTCCCGCTGAGAGGCTGGCTAATTTTGCTATCTGCATTGCCACAGCGTTTCCAACGTGCCGTGCAGACCTTGTTGGATTAGGAAGCTGCCATTCTGGTCTTTACTACTAGCCTCCTTGCCGCTTGTGAGGATCCCTCCAAGGCTGTCAACTGGCCCACAAGGTTGACATGACAGATAGCTTGCCGGCTTTGTTTGATGACATAGTGGATAGCTGCGCTCCGAAGGTGTTTTTGGTACGGAATATGAGCCCTTTAGTGGTACGTCGTCGTAGTTGTAGGGTGGCAGCCGGAGGCGAAGACGCCGCAGTCTCGTGGTCTGCTGTTTCGATCCAGGGGCTCAAAGAGGATTCTCCGGATCACGCTATGGCTCTCGCATCATTATATCGATGGCGATAGGATATTAATCGGCCAGTTCTCGCTTACTCTGGATGCATCCTCTTCCCACGCCTCTTTCCAGACTTTGAACACACACCAATGATGTGATCCTACCCAGCGCCATATCCTCGGAATCCCCAGCAAAAGTCAAAACTTACAGGCCGCCAGTAAGCTGCCTTGCTGTTCATGTATCGGTCCTTAACAGGGCCACCCTCTTTCTCCGGCATCCGGAAGGAGAGCCCCAGTTGCAGCTTTACCTAACCTAATGCGTCCCCCCTGGCCTCGCACTTGGACGAGATATCATGTAATGCCGGTCTGAGGCGTGTACATGATGCTGGGCAAGACCCAGGAAGAGCTTAGTCCCTGTAGGCAAGTCGAAAATCGTTTGGACCCGACTCTTTTAGACTGGCGTTAGGGTAGGAGTAGGTAGAGTGCTAAGAGTAGTATCACCCTCAGGATCAGGGAGGGACCATTTGCAGGGTTCGTTCTCTTCCTTCAATGCCGGCGCTTGGTATGATTGCACACCCCACCAATCCCTCACAACTTGACCTGTATCCTTTTTCGCGTGTTGAATCCGAGCTACCTTACTACTGCTGTACTGTCCGTATTACTGAGGTTAGAGGTACCTTACCCTCTCGTCGAGGAACAGCCCTCCGCCTGGTGCTTCATCCACCCACTTCCTCACCCACTTCTCATCACCTCCTCATCAACTTCGATCAATTGAAGTCAAAACACCCTGGACGGAGTTTGCCAGGACTTGCGGAAACCCACCATTCGTCATTCCACGCGGAGCTCGCGTGGTCCGGCTTGCAAAGGGCTCGAACTAAGCAAAATTCATCTCAAGTATTCCACCTTGCTTTGAACTACAATTCACTACTCTGCCGCGGCACAGACTTGGAAAGAAAGAGCCGAGCTTATCATCTTCAAGCAAATCCCTATCCCCCCCCCACCTCAAACTCTTGTCACCTACCTTGTCAGCTTCACCTTGTCTCTACTCTTTAGCTACTACTTCCTCTTATCCTTACATGCTCGTGGCCTAGTCTATCGGTGCTTCATCATCGAAGTTTGACAGTGCAGGTCTTGCTATCGTGTATCAGTTGGGGGTAAAAGGTCGTGAAACAAAGGAGGTCATTACGGTTACATCGACTTGTATATTCGTTCTGCACCAATACTTTTCATCAACATAGGGCTTGATCGAGTTGCGTCCGTAGTTGCGGTCAGCAAGGCTAGTTATCGTTGCGGCTCTGGGCTGATCCATTGGTTTGGTATTGGCCAGCAAATCCCCCGTCGTATAATTCAAAGCCGTCGCCGTTGGCTCTTACCATCCCTTATCTACAAGCTCGGATATCCTGGCAAAGGGTTGCTGCAGACACGGTACCAAGCGGTCTCACTCACACCTCCATTCACCTTGGCTGGTGTTAGGCAACACCTCGCCAGTTCTGCGGAGCCGCTGCAATTGAATCGGATACATCAAGGTCTTCTTCTGCTTGCTATACGCCCGAGACGCCGAATCCCAGTGCGTGCCAATCCCCAAAATGGCGGGGAAAATGACGTTGTACAAACTAGTGGTGCTGGGCGATGGAGGTGTTGGGAAAACAGCTCTGACTATTCAAGTGAGTGTCTCAGCTACTGCATCAACGAGCTCCTACTCAATATGTGACAGCTTTGTCTCAACCACTTTGTCGAGACCTATGATCCTACAATAGAAGATTCGTATCGGAAGCAGGTGGTTATTGACTCTCAATCCTGCATGCTGGAAGTGCTGGATACGGCCGGTCAAGAAGAGTATACAGCTCTGCGGGACCAATGGATTAGAGATGGGGAAGGGTTCGTTCTTGTGTACAGCATCACCTCTAGATCATCCTTTACACGGATACGGAAATTTCACAGTCAGATTCAAAGGGTGAAAGAATCATCGAGTGCCGGATCGCCCACAAGCTCTTATTTGACATCCCCCTTATCACCTACCATTGGTGGTGGCCAAGCTCCCGTGATGCTGGTAGGAAACAAGAGTGATCGAGTGACGGAGAGAGAGGTATCAACGCAAGAGGGAAGTGCGTTGGCGAAGGAGATGGGTTGCGACTTCGTGGAAGCATCAGCAAAAAATTGTATCAACGTGGAAAAAGCCTTCTACGAAGTCGTCAGATCACTGAGAAGACAAAGGCAAGAGACCGCACAGATCGTACGACGAGGCACGACATACGGTGGAGCCGGTGGGCCTGGTAACGCTGATCCAAGACCCCACCGTGCTCGAACCGATACTAGGATACCCAAGAGGCCGCGCGTGCCTTGCGTGATCCTATGACCACGACTTGACACATACCTCCAAGGTTACAGCTCGTCTTCTACCCGGCCGTCTTTACTCGGGAGTCGGCCTCCAAGATAAGTCTGAGCTCATGCATCGACAACCATACAAACCCGGAAATCTATGGTTTTTGGCAATACACTTCTGGCGACTGCTCTCAGCTCCGATCACTTACTATTCCGAAAACACCTGGTGGCTCTGCAGGATTGCCTCCTGCACCACCTCCACACATATCCTTGTTCAACTGATGCCCGTTTTACGCGGCTAAGCTTTGAGCACTACCGAGAGTGGACATCACTCTCCTATATCACGGCGAACCAAAGGAACATACTGAATTTTGCGGCGGTTATGGGTAATCTTTGGCGGTATCGAGCGTCACGTTAGAATGGAGGCAAGGCGTAATTGATGGGATACAGGTTTTCGGAGCTGAGGATATAGATCTTTCAAGGGACCTACGTGAGGGAATGGAGGTAATCTAACGATCTAGGGGCGGTCTTCTGTCGATTCATATACATTCGAAGGAGCTTTTTTTGGGACCAAGGTTGCGCGATTGCGGAAGGGATCAGCCATTTCCAGATACCCGATACCCTCAAAAGTTAATGTAGATGTTTTGATCTCCACTTATGAGTGCTCAGGGCATGATGTGCTATAATCTTCCTTGGAGCAAACTGACAAAACGCTCACAGACTCAACGACTGACTGACATCGTTACGAATATGCCCTACTCCAGGATGACACGCAGGTCACCTATCGAGCTAATTGACTTGAACTTTGACGAGGCCACTCTCAGAATGGACATGGATGTGCGAATAAAGGTCATGTTTGATGTGCTTAAAGCCCCAGCGTGCTAAGTAGGGTCTTTCGAGAACGAGGCACACCAAAATCGATCCCGCATGAAAGTAGAGGAGACCATCAAGCGGCTGCAAACCAAGGCATCTCTAAAATAACCTTGGAAAGATACCATGCACAGCACCAAGCCGTAAGGGTCAACGTTCCGAAGAGACCGACAGCGCCGAGGCCAACTCCTACACGAGCGCCAAGAACACAACCGCAGAGAACGATGGTAGACCGAAGGAAGAAGGAAAGAGCACCCAACAGCCCCAATCTCTTCCTTACCAATGTAGAATCCGTTCAAGGCGAAGCAGCTTCCACCCAATTGCAAGCCCACACGTACAACCTTAAACCCCACTCGAGAACCCTACCTGTTCTCATTGCTATCCAGGAGCGTCTGTCTTTCTTCTCTTTGTAGCGACAATGAAGGGCGGCCTGTCACCAAGAGGTAGCAGCAATGGACTGGCAACCTATACCTCTCCGTCCGAGGAATCCTCACACTCGTCTTTTCCCCTCCAGTTCAACACCTAGTGGCATCGCTCATCGTCCAAACACCAGCTCGACCGCAACATCTGACTGTCAAACAGCAACAGCCTTTCCCTTAGAGGACCCATCTACAAGCCCTCCCCTTCCATATCAGCGCAACCCCTACCCCTATCACCAGCTTCACTGCATACCCCCTTATCTCCAACAAAGAACAAGAAACAGCAAAATTCAGCTAACACCCCCAAACAGCCTCATCTCGCTCCTCCTCCTCCCCGAGCAACGCATCATCTTTCCCCTCCAAGCAGCCCACCTGCCTGCATATCTCAGTTCCGGCGATAAGGATCTCACCGCGGTGTCAGCAGGGACAAGCGCAGCGACGCAGGATATTTCTACGAGCGGATTAGAATTTCACCCCATGATTCAAGAAGAGAAAAGAAGAGAAAAGGGAAGCAACAACGGCTCATGCCATCTACGAAAAAGGGGGCACTTTCTGCAAAAGGTACCCCCCACACACACACACCGCGATCTATCCCATACCATACCACACAACCTACCACGATCCTTCGCACCACTTCAGCACAAACAAACAGCCATAAACCCCCCACCCACCGACCAAGCAACAAAACCCATCTCCACCTCCAACAAAATCCGCTCGATCTCCTCCCCCCCCTTCTCTCTCACACGTACCACAACTCCCCCTCACCCCACTCACCCAAACCCTCCCCACCCCCTCGCCAAAAACGCCCAGGCGCCAGGCTAGCAAAAAGGGGGGGAATCCAGCACACGACCACACACACGTGTCTTCCCCCCGGTCCCGAGTGCGGTCCTCAGCTACCTCGCCAATGTGCACGCGAAAATGTGGGCCCCCTTCTCTTTTCGCTTCTAGGTTTCGGTTCATGTTTTTTCTCAATCAATACTCGCCAGTCTTGACCTGGGGTTTGGGTTTCTTTTTTTGGGAGGATGGCTAGGAAAATAAATAGCTGTGGACACGGGCGGTTTTTGGGTCTTTTGTTGCTTAGCTGCGCTTGGGATGGAGGTGGGAGGGGTAGAAAGGTTTGGGAAGGGAGTTGTGGGGGGGTGGTACGGGGGGTGGTACTGGGGGAAGAAGAGGATGATGGTGGCGGCGGGGGGTTTTTGTTTCGATGGGGTAGGGGGGTTTTTGGCGGACGGGTGAAGAGGGGGGATGAAGGGAATGAGAGAAGAATATTGAGAGAATCTATCCTTGGACGAAACGGTTTAGTCTCTTCTTTGATATCTTGAAGGGACTTTCGAGGGAGATGGCAGGAATCGTTTTACTCAAGTCATGGACAACAAAACTTCAACACATGTCCTTGAGAGGAAAACCTATGGTAGAATCTTTCTGAACACGGTTATGTATATACCATATCAATAATATGTACATGATACTGAGGTAAAGCCTTGTATAGCTCATTGCGTTTTGGAGACGTACTGTATTAGGAATACCATTTCGCTCCGGGGTCTGGTGATCTAATACTCGGAGTGAGCAATAATGGTATGTCACACGGATCCCAGCGATATTATGATACATCCCATCGCGCTATGCCTTGGCTCGAGTTGGAGTATGTACAATGTCCCCCATGTATGTAAGAATAGGCAAGGCAGCCATCCATCATAGTGGCTCCGTAACGGCTGACGCGTGGCTGCTGCCGGAGTGGCGAATCTAGTGTCGGTGAGCGGGGGAGTCCGGATCTCTCTGCATAGGATCGATCGGGGTTTCCGTAAGCAAGTTAAGCCACAGCAACGTCGACTATAGTGGTTTGCCTCTGTCGAACTTTCTTGAAATTTCCGCAATGCCTCCGCCGTCAAAGCGCTCGTCGAGCCCGACCCACATGTCCACCCAGCCTTCTCGTTTCGCGGCGCGGGTGTCTTGGAGACTCCAGTTCTCTTCGCCTGCTCTTTCGATGTAGATGGTCTGGTAGCCGCAGCCCTTGGCGGCTTTGAGGTCGTCTAGATGGGCGGCTACCATTGCGCATTGGTTTGTTGGTAGGCCGAGCTTTTCAGCGGCGCCGTTGTAGACCTGTGGTGACGGCTTGTAGGCTTTGAAGTGCTCGCCGGAGAAGATGTGTTTCCATTGGAGGTCGGCATGCTTTGCCATATTCTGCAAGAGCTCGACATTTCCGTTCGATAGGGTGCATGTTTTCAACCCGTCCTGGTTCAACTGCTTGACTCCCCTTGAAGAGTCAGGCCATCCGTTCAGGTAATGCCATATCTTCGATATCTCTTCGACCTCGTCGTCTCTCCACAGTTCGGTGATGCTGTTGTCTTTGAGCAGCTGCACGAGCGAGTCGTGGTGGTGCTGGTCGACGGAGATGAATGTGGAGGAGGGATTGTGGGTGCGTGTGAATTGGATGTAGCTGTCACGCCATGCTTGGGCGAAAGCGGGCCATGAGATTTCGGCGCATTGGAAGCGGAGGCCAGCCGGGAGGGACGAGCAGGGCGAATTGAGGGTTTCGCTGGCGCGGGCGGCGAGATAGGTGGTTACGGTTGAGCGCCAGTCGACGACTGTACCGAAAACCTAGTGGGAACATCTATGTTAGTTTGAGAAGGCTATGAGCTGGAGCTGCAGAAGTATGCTTTAGGCGGCACTTTGTTCGAATGCTACGGAATGGGTTAGACACTTGGAGCATACATCGAAGAGAAGAGCCTTTGGAGGATTGACGCAGCTCATAGTGCAGAGCTCGTTCGGATGGTGTCAACTAAGAAGCTCGGCAGCAAAGCCGCTGGACCGAATTCGAGAAGTGTCGTCTATGTTTCCCAGGTAGTCAATTGGATGGACCGAGACACTGGAGCTGTTCCACGTCATTGCCATCTTTTCCAAGTCATCAACAAATGATGTCCGCTAGGCAAGGGCTGGACCTTCCCACGATGCAGGGCCATGGCAAAGTGCTTGGGGATTTTCGTCTATCTCAGGTACCCCGCAAAAAGGATGGAAGTCCCACTGTACCAAATCTGGCCATTAGTCTCGTGCGACCGAACCAAGTACGCTATGGATTTGAACTTGTTGATCCGATAAGGATTTACTACTGGGTAGACAGAAGACTGTTGACAACTTATGCCTGAGCAAGCATTTGGCAGCTCTGCAGACAGCAGAAGATTGCAAACGAGCAGCCTGAAAACCGGTTTGGGATGGGCGAGAGCTCTACGAAAAGGCTCGCACGAATGGTGTGGAACCAAGCCTCGGCAGAGGTTAGGTGTGCATCAGTGTTTAATTGCCAACATGGATATCTTCAATCTGATTTGGTCAAGTTCAAGGAGTGATATTCCCGAAGGATTTTATAGTTTTGCATGTCGACGACGAATGTGTACGCAGACTCTGGCAGTCGTGGCAGTACATATGTAAGGTAGATGAAAGGTGACCATATTAGCTTAGCCCTAAAAGCATCACCTGATCGAGGTTCGAGTACCTTACCTTACAGTACTGTACCGCCTTACCTTACCTTACGGTACATATGTACGGAGAGTAGGTAACACCAAAAGTTTTCGGAATCCGCTAATGCACCCCCATACAATTTTGTATGTATTGAAATAAGTAGCGCCGGAGAAGATTACAGTCCCCCACAAAATCTTTGTTGGGAATTCGACTCTATTCTATGGACTTCAGCAGCTTCCTAAGCAGCTGTCTCACTGTCACCGTCCATAATCATGCCTAACAATCAAGGAAATACGACGTCGGCTCAGAGAATTCAAGTCATGACCTTGGCTGAGGCCGGAATTGAAAAGAAAATAGCAGCTGCGTCTGCTGGAATGACTGTATCGTCCGTTTATCGAGTCATTAAAAAGGCTAAGGACCGTGAATATAATAAAAATGAGTCTTCTATTATGAAGATGAAGTACGTCGTCGATGAACCTCGCTCTGACAGACCTCGAAAGGCAAATGCTGAAAAGGAAGCCGAGATTCTTGATGCAGGTGCAAATTTATCTCTGCATTTCACTTTCTTTCACTAACAAATTACAGTGCGAAAGAATAGAAACGATCGAGAATAATCTTCAGCTTATTTAGGATATGAAACAGGTTTATCCTCCATCACTATACTTCGAATTATAAAGCGAAACGGTCTTCGAGCATGCAAACTCACTCAAAAATCCGGCTTAACCGAGGCTATGATGAAGGCTCGCTATCACTTCTGCATGCGATATAAGGAGCGGAAGGAGCGATATCAACGCCGTAAGGCAGGTAGGAGGCCTGGCGGTAGCGAGGTTGATGAGGACTGGTAAATTTGGTGTTGTGGCTGGGACTGTAATCTTCTCCGGCGCTAGGTAGAATATTTATTTCAATACATAGAACTACAAAATTGTATAGGGGTGCATTAGCGGATTCCGAAAACTTTTGGTGTCATTTTCCGTACATTGGACCAAGCTTCCTGTCCTTTCCTCGCACTCGCACAGCCTACTACTGTACCTCCGTAGTAATGTATGCAACGACGTTGAACCTTAATCGTTCCACCAGTAACCTCAATGTTCACAATAAGAATAACAATAATAACAATAATAATCCGGGAGAAGAAAGACAACATGCCATCATGCTAGAGGTGTCCTCGACATTTCGGAGAGAGAGGCAGATCCATCGTTACCCTCATCGTGCCTACTCGTAATTACGGGTATCCCTGATGAATCATCATGAGAGAGTTTTCAACCCGCTGGGATTAGGAGAAAGTTTCTTTGCGGCCGGCTCTTGCCTGAAACAGTCGTACCTGGCTGTGAGCGGTTACTCAGGAACACCCCACTAAGGTGCTGCTTCCCCCTACAGTACCGTAGGTAGTAATATCCCTACGTACCGTACCTAATCCTCCTTGGACCACTAGCAGAAGCTCCGGGGATGGGGCTTCCAGTACCCAGCAGCCAACTCCCCCCCCCAACCCAGGCTGAAGCTAGGTAGTGGTACGTAGACGTGCTGCTACCGGCCCACTAACAGGTTCCCGGAAGCCTCGTTATGGATAGACCTTGCCAACCAAGACTGACCACGCATTCTGATGCCCCCTCGTCCATGGCTTTTTCGTTATGACAGGCCTCATTATTCGTGGAATTGATTTTCTAATTTGATTTGGCGTTATTCCTCCGGCATCCCTAAGCGACTCTACAAGCTAACACAACAGCCCCTGGCTCAAACGATGGGGTGTGACCGTGCGAATCCTTTTTCCCACCGAGCATGGATCCGGGGGTCGTAGTTCATGCCTGCATCCGTACCTGAAGCCATGTCATCGCCAATCTTTGAACTATTGTCCATCCAAACGCCTGAGAGCATGGCTTCGTGACACTTGAACGCTCTCATTCTCCTGATGGGTGCGTCACTGCGGTCAATTGTGTCGAACAGGTTGGGAGTTGGAGCGTTGTAATTGCATGGAGAGCTACATTTCTGCGGTATGCTTTTCTCTTCCCCTTCTACAGCCCTGCAACTACTGCGCTATCCTTATAAGCTAGAACACCCATCACTGAGACATCGTGCTTGCGTGTGTGCCTGGTTGATGGCATGTGGAAGAGACTGACATAGCAAATAGCGCCCTGCTCAGAGAACAACAATCAGTCGCTACGGTTTTCATCCGGTCTCCCCACGTAGGTAAGGCGCAAGAGCGGAACGGAGGGCAAGCCTTTACCTCGAAACTCGTCAGTAATATACCGGAGCCGCATGAGGTTCTGTGGTTCTTGGTCCTAAGCAGTAAAGGGCGAATAGCGAGTGTCCAGTCGTCAACGGGCCAGCGTGGAGTTGAACAGTGAGAGTTGTGGGCTGTCCTGCAAGAGGGATGACAAGGTGCAACTCGCTGTGGAATTTTAGCTTGTCGCAACCTCTTGCATGTCTTGCAGTTCTCTTCCTCGACGCTGACACGAGTCTATGGTAGCTCCGAAGAATTGAGCAGCACGCGCCTGTTGCTTGCTAGTATTCAACCACACTCCTTACAGAGCTCTAGCGCGAACATTGGAATACCACGCGCCTCACTCTGGTCGAATCCGTTGCCATCGTCGACTCATAGCGTCCAAGACGCGAAAAGCAACCCTCAGAAGCCTAAATCTATTTTCGAGATGGCGCTCGAAAATGGATATACGTTCAGATCTCCGGCATTCCCAGCTCCTCCACAGGCCATTCCGAACCAGACTCCATCCAGGGCGGCGTCTCGTGAATCGTCGCGTCAAGACTCTCCTTCACCGTACCCGTCGTCGTCGCCACCAACACTCCAACCTGAGAGAGACCACCACTACCACAAGCCATATGGGAGTCAAGATGTGGGCAAGGAGGAGCAGATGTCGGCGCTAGATCCAAGGAGATTCACTCCAAATCTACATGCATCCCTCGTCTCAGAGATCTTATCATTGCGGAGAGAAATTGAGAGCAAGGAAAGTGTGGTGGTGGACCTTGAAGAGGACCTACACAAGACGAGAGCGGAGAATGGACGGCTGAACGAGACTATAAGAGTCCACGTGAAAGATACACGGGCTGCAAAAAAGCATGTACAAGCACTTGAGAGTGGAACTCTATCAGTACTTGGTGATTTGGCCAAGGAAAGGGACACTGCAGTCGAGAATCTGACGGACACCCGAAGACGCTTAGAAGATTCGCAGAACAACGTTCGTAGTCAAGAAGAAGAGGTTAAGAGAAGCCATGCGCTTCGGGACCAGGATAGGCAAAACTGGGATAATGACAGGCGCAACTTGGAACGGAAGGTACACGTAGTCGAAGGTCGGCTCAAAACGATGATTGCGGAGGTCGCGGCGGTACAAGCGAATGGACACTATCATGCTGGAACGTACAACAACAATCCTGCTGATGATGGTTCCGAAGTGCATGAAATCTTGCGTTCTAGATGGAGCGACACAACAAGCACACGGGATACAATAAGTACGAGGACTAACAGTGTCAAGACCCGGTCGCGCGGGATGAGTAGCAACACTTACGATGGAAGCGAAGTGCAGAGCATCGAGCCGTTGACTTCAAACCGGTTCAGTGGGTTTGGGGGAACCAAGATCAATGGACTAAGCTTGGCTGAAGAACTGGAATTTGACGAAGAGGATGAGGACCATTTGGCAGAGAACAACCTAGACAGCGGCCTTGCCTCTCCAAATGCATTGCCTGAAGAAGCCTTGTTCGAGCCTCGTCAGTCCTCCGAATCCCAATCGCGAGATCGAAAGGCAAGGAAACTGCTGGGTCTTGTAGATGGCAGCGAGCTTCCGTTTCAGGATGAATCTTCACACGGAGAACCTATAAGCATTCTGGAACAGGTCCTTGAATTGTCTGACGAAAAAGAATACAGAGACAGTGGTACTCAATTCTCTCCGCCCCCTACCCCCAAAGCCGAAGCGCAACAGACCGAGATTTCCGCCGAGAAAATAATCGAACTACCAGAACATGCAGCCAATCAGAGACGGAAGCGCGCATCCATACCAGTTGAGCAAACGCTTCCGTCCAAACTTGGGGGGCGAGTGATTGTACCGATGGTCTCTGCAGCCTGCCAGACGGTGACAATGCCATCTAGCCCTGTTTTGACTCCCGTAATCGCTATCGAGACCGCACCGCTTGCGTTGACCTTTGACGAGAGGCTAGCAAATATGGTGTCCTCGTCGACACAAACGGACCATGAGGAAGTACCGGCTCTCCCAGCTGCAGGCATCCGTGAAAAGCCTCCCTCCATGACCATACCAATCATAGCCATCCACCCTCCAGGTTCGAGACCTCCATCCTCCCATACTAGCGTTGTACTACCACCTCGAACGAAAAATGTATCTTGCCAAGCGTCGATCGAACTACCGAGAAACACGCAGTCCGCCTCAGTACAAACGGAAACACAGACCAACGAGCGACCCGTGAAACTCATTCCCCGGCTCTCAGCGTCTGCAAGTTCTTCCAAGCGAACATCCGGTTCCCAGAGCGACTTGGAAGCTCGGCAATCGCAGTATGCTCAAGCAGCGCCACAGAGGATCACGCGCAGGAATCTTCAGCGTCCGCCTCCAGTGGAGCCACCGCGAGCAAGGCGAAGGCCACAATCAATTAGGACCAAGGACCCCTATCCAGGAAACAATGATAAGGGACCATTGCGAAGAGATCAACGAGGAGATTTGAGACGTCCAATTAGATCAGGTAGTCTGTTTGCTGGTTTCGATGCCCCAAGCGAGGATAACGCTTCCGCCGATGCAGAGGTTGACTTTAGCGACGATGATTTTGCCACGGGAGAGCCAATCCGGAAAACACTAACCAAAGTGCAGGACTCGTGGAAATTGATTCCCCAGTCCGCAAATACGCTTTCGGGGCCGCTGGAGTCTCGTCACGAGACAGTGCAGGGCGTTGATCATGCACTCAAAACAGCTTCACCAGCTGCAAGGTCGTCGAATAAGCCTAGCAAGAAACCAGCAGTTCCTTTCATCGCCACGAAGTCAGACGACATTCGTCGGAACGCCCTCATCTCTAGCGGAACGGCAGCCCATGCGCATCGAACAGGAAGCCCTAATGCGTCTTCTGCAACTACCCAGGATGTGACCGCGGCCGCACCACCATTCCCTGTACCTACCCGGTCAAGTTCTCGCAGGATCCCCATAAGTGCAAGCGACGGAGCCAGCAGCCCTACTCCATATTCCACAAGCTTCTTCACCAGCCATCGTAACCGAGAAGCTGTGAAATCTTCCGGCAACAATCCGCTCCGGAAGGTCCAGTCTGCTACTGCTGTATCTAGATTCACTCGCAAACATGTCCGGCGGAGCCCCAGTCGATCACCACCTCCAATGTCTCCCTCTTCGGTCGGGCTAAGCAGTCCACAGCTGCCTCGTATGCCCCGGGATGACATCACCTCACGATATCCCAATGGGCCCCAGCAGGCGGGGCGACGCTCAAACACCGCCTCATCAACCTTCACTGCAAGCGAAACTCCATCTGAGTTTCCGAACCAGCAAACCAGCGTAGTCGATGCTATCGCTCAGACCATGGTCGGCGAGTGGATGTGGAAGTACGTGCGGAAGAGGAAATCGTTCGGGATCACGGAGTCTCCACAAGTCGAATTCGAGGCTGGGCGGAATAATATCGACACTGGGGGCAGTAATGGCCTGAGACACAAGCGGTGGGTTTGGCTGGCTCCTTACGAGAGAGCTGTGTTATGGAGCAACAAGCAGCCAACTAGCGGACATGCCTTGATGGGCAAAAGTGGCCGAAAGCGTAAGTGAAACATATCAAGAAGATAAAGCACTGTCTGATCTTCTTTTTTAGTTGTTATCCAGTCTGTGCTCGATGTCAAGGATGATACACCAATGCCCAAAAATTCGGGTCCTCAGCCAGCATTTGGCCGATCTATCCTTGTCCTTACACCACAGAGAGCCTTGAAGTTCACGGCAACGACACAAGAGCGTCATTATATCTGGTTGACCGCACTTTCGTTCCTGAGTCACTCAGTATCAGGTATGGATGACATTGCGATGGCACGGCCCTTACCACAGCAAGAATACCCTCCCGCGATCCCGGTAGGTGGCAGTCTACGGCGTACTCCAATCCGTGACTCCATCCGAGTCGCCAAAGGGAGGCCACGTCCGACGCTGAACGGGCGCTCATACACTTCCCCATTCAGCCACATTCGAGGACAAGCAATTCAGGAAGCTGTCTCTCCCAACTTGGATATCGACGAAGAATCAGACGCCGCAGAACCTCCCCACATCCCTCGAACAGCTGGTCATAGTCGGAAGCGAAGTAACACTGGGCCCCGCCCCGCACCGCCTAATTCTTTTCATAGCTTTCCATCCCAGTTGGCTCAGACTTCAACCCAGAGCTTACGGGATACTGCAACACGTGAACCATACCCTCCATACGCAGATACGGCTCAGATAAGCGCAAAAGGAAGCATCAACCATCGTAACGCCGATGTTCATAATCTGCCGCCACCTGTGGTTCGCAATAACTTCTTCGACGCCGTCGGAACCATTCGCATGGAAGCTTTTGTAGATAGCGAGGAAGACCGCCAAAACGGCTATGCCCAGAATTCTTTGAACAAAAAGGAAAGGCGCAGCTACCGCACTCGGCATGGTAGGAAAAAGGACATGAGCTACTGGGGTGTCGGAGTTTCTGCCGGCAGCGAGATGACGACGCACCAGGGGAACGAGCCGAGAGGGAGGGGGGATGATCCGTTCAAGGGATTTTGAGAGGGAAGGGAATATGTATGAAGTCGGTGAAGTTTTTGGAGTCGGGGGACTTGCATGCATTGCGCGGTGTATGATTGGGGCTCTACATGCTTGTTGATAGAGAGGGAGATTTTGTTGGCGCAAGCTAGATACCACTTCTGTACCGCATTTCGCTTTTTTTTTTTTTTTTTACAAAGATGGGGAATCTAATATGTATTCATACCGTGTGCAAATTCGCTACCGTGCTACCGTTATCTGCTATATATGAATGACAGCCCGGTGATACTTCTGCAGCAAGGGGGAAATATTGCAGGAAATTATCTTCAGCAGATAATGTAAAGAATCGGTCTTTTCTAGAATATTGAGAATAGGGATGGATCTCCAAAGTGGGGGGGGGGGCTACATAAATCACAAATTCTCCCGTCTATGATGTGATATGATATGATACAAGCCACTTGACTTCGCCATAAATAAAAGCTTCAACAAACGGGCTTTTTGTCGAGAAGCAATTTTTTATTGTCGGGGCGTAAATAGAGGAACGTGTGAACGTGCCTGCCTGCCTGCTTGATAAGTGGCAAGGTTTTTTTTTGGGTGGGGGGGGTACTTGGGGGAAAATGGGACTGGCGGTTGGTCTGATGGTTTCTAGCGTACTGACTTACTGCTGTGTACGAGTACTGTACTTTTTTGAGGGGGTTCTTTTTTTTGGGGGGGGGGGGGGGGGGGAATTGGAAACGGAAT
>JAABUS010003643.1_pt1 | contig 24384 bp, 20 predicted proteins | sample 5560161 | NCBI WGS metagenome assembly JAABUS01 (sample SAMN10711885, study PRJNA513376) | rock metagenome | isolation source: Antarctica rocks | place: Antarctica: Victoria Land, Trio Nunatak nord | collected 2016-01-04
ATAAGATACTTCCCCCTCGCCACACTCATTATCGGCACCCCCGGTATCTTCCTAATCCTCCTCTTCAAATCTCGATCATTCGTTGCCACAATATAAATTTTATGCTTCATTACCCTGTCCACTAGACAATCGTCCGCATACACGCCCTTGTGCTGACACTTCAGCCTTTCCCACCTCTCATCCCTAGCTATCCTCAATGCTATTCGATACTTTGGTCCAAGTTTTTCGAGCTCGGCCATTACACAGTCGGTGATGACGGGAGAGCATTTACTATACAGGCAGTCCATCATTGTGGTGAGGAGCTCGAGTTTGGATTGCACAGTGTGAGAGAGGAAGTTGGTGTCGACAAGGACGGAGTAGGGCGGGGTGAGGGCGGTGTTGTACTGAAAGAAGAGGGAAGAGGAGACTTGAGGGATTTCGCGGACTATTTCATTGCCTTTGGCTTTTTTTTTGGCTTCGACTTCGCCTTTGTCTTGATTCTTCTTTCTGTGGTAATTGTAAGCAAGTTGGTTACAGGTCCCTATGATAGTATTTTCCATATACGTACAATCGAGAGTCACGTTGGCCAATTATTCGCTTGACCTAATTTTATTTAGCTAGGAGCTACTATCGATAAGGATAGAAATTGTTCACTTGTGCAAATTTTCTCGTCTTCTTTGCCACCCCCATGTTGATGTTTGTCCACAATGTTTACAGCGCCAGTGCTTACGGGCTGCAAAGGTTTAGAGGAAAATTTCGAAAGTGTTGCATAAGTTTCTTACTCGATACTCAGGCCGGTTCCTATTGTGGAGACTTTTGACGGAATTCTAGCGAGGACATTGAGATTTCGTGTCTGAATGCTTTAGAGGTGAGGTTGGCGTTTAGCGGATTTTGGCGACGGCTATTTTTGGCGGTTGCCCCCCACTTCCGGCTAGTGCGAGTTGGTGCAATGTTCCAAACACACCATCTCTTCATGCTTTGGAAACAAAGCAAGGCCTCACTTCTCTTCAGATTTCGTCACTCGCTCTTACCTTCACGGCCTGTATTATATAGCACTGGTTCAAGTTCCAGAAGCTCTTCACCATAGAACCTTCGTTCGTTCGTCTCCTGCGACGAAAACTGCGTGCACATTTCAGCCCCAGCAACAAGGGGGCTACCATTCTTCAACTTGCTAAATCTTTTGAGTCAACAGCTTTGCATGTGTTACAATCACTCATTATAACTTAATTTTAAAGCATTTGCTCTGGCAGCAACTCCGAACATACCAGGAAGGGCCACCGCTGAATAGGCTGGAGAGACAGTCTAAGGACTATACGGCTTGGGAATCGCAGCGATGCAAATCAGACGGAGATTAGCGCTTGCTTCAGCTATCATCTTCGCGACCTTCTCATTAGTTTTTCAGAACGTTGCCGCACAAAATAACAACCTGCCTCCATTAACGCAGTCGTCCTCCGCGTCGTCAGCAACCAGCAATTCCGCTTCATCAGCCACACAGCCAGCGACGAGCAACTCAGGCTCATCCGCAACACAATCAGCATCAAGCAACTCTGGCTCATCTACAAGTGGTTCGCAATCGACACAGAATGCCAAAACATCCTCGGCAACGGGCTCTTCAAGTTCTTCCGGAGCAGCCTCATCTGGAACTTCCACTCTCCCGGGCATCACCTCCTCCACTTCCTCCGACTTAGGAGGCCTCCTAACAGATCTTCCCAAACTACCGGGATCCGATTATCCGCCGCCTGCTGTACCCCCAACCGCCGACGCTCCCTTTATGCAGAAGTCGAATCTTCCAGAAGGCACTGTGTTCATTTGCGTCGGCGCTGCTCTCGGCTTCATTGCTCTTGTTGTACTGGCATGGCGAGGTCTCGTAGCATGGTCATTACACCGGTCCGTCCGCCGAGCGGCAATAGCACAATCATCGAAGTATGGAGGTGAGACAAAGAAGGGTAGGTACAAACCCCCGCCATCGCAATTTTACAGTACAGGTCCTGGATCGACGCTTAGCCTTGATCACTTGGCAAGCAGCAGGGGAGGAAGTAAAACCAATACACCATCTCGTGGCAGTCTCTTTTTCTCGCCTACAGCAGGCGCTGGCATGCAAACACCAGGGAACAGAGGCTCTGGCTATCTCCCAGCAGGCTATTATGCGGCAGGTAATGCTGCAGCAGGCGGTGGAACTGGAATGACCCACCTCGGGGGTGGAAACCCGACGTCGTTAGGTACTCTTAGACCCAAGAGCCCTCGTTACTCAAGAGCGCAGTCTGTGGGCCCTAGTCCGCCGATATCACCTGGGCTATCGCCAAACAGAAGTGGAGAAGCTGCATATGGCAGACCAAGTACTGCTGGTTTGTCGACACAGGCGAGCACAAGTACTCTGAATCTTTCGGCTCCACCACAAGGGCGTGCACCGAGTGCGTACTTAGAGGATCTATTTGAAAATCATGCGCCAGGAGATATCCACGGGGAGACTGGCGCAGGACGGAGATAACAGGCGCTTTGTAGCTTGGGGGTTGGGCATCGGTTGGGTATCCTGGATTCTTTTCTGGTTTTCTTGGTATGACATGCATTGTATTGGCGAATGCAGTCGGCGGATATCTGGGCTGGGCGTTCTTTTGTTTCTACAGCGTGCAGACCATGTTCCCTATCATATTATTAGTATATGTATAGGCCATAGCAAACTAGCAAGTTAATGAACCAAGCATCTCTGCTGGGGATTCTCGCCTTATGGGAGGTTCGTCTTAACGAAGAGCTGGATAGAGTTTCGAATATCGATCCCATACATTTGACTTTCTAAACGTTCTTGTGAATTATTTAGTGATCCGCAGATATATATGATATGGTAGTTGCGTGCGGCCTGCTAAGCGGCCATTTCCCTCACCACTACCCTGGCCACAGGCTCGACATCCCACGTATCAATTTGGGAGTACAAACCACAGTCTCATTCATGACTCCCTCATTCTACGAATATGTCCAGCTTCAAAAGGGCCACAGTGACCGGCGGTCAACCCCGGCAAAGTATCCTGGCTCCTCTACGAATGGCCCAGATAGTCAACTCGAAGCCGATTTTGCCAGCAGGTATAATGTGCCCAGCCCCTCAAAAATCCAACCACTGAATAATGCTAGAGATCCTCTCTACGATCCTCGATTTCCTTCCCGTTCCAGACCTTATCCGTTTTGCCAGAGTCTCCAAGCGAATGAAGGAGATGGTGTACGATGACACAAGATGGGTACAGCGATTACAGCTGATGGGCTGTTGGGATGAGGGAGCAGCACGAAAGAGAGCCGAAGCTGCTAGGCGGGAAAGGTCCGAGAGTCAGAAGATACTGTATGAGGAAGAGGCAAAACGTGCCGGCATTGGGGTCAATGGGACGGTCCCTGGCAGCGACGGTCCCAATGAACGGTCGAGAGGGGCAAGTGTCACACTCTTTGATGCTACGTTAGAAGCAGGGAAGCGTCCTTCGGCTGTGCCGGATAATGTTACTGATGGATTCGATGCGATTGTCCTGTCCTCTGGCAGGCCTGGAGATGCAAACCCACCGTACAATCCAAGGGACAACGCTTTAAAGCTCAAGATCTTTTCCCAGTCACGCTCCGTGCGTGGTTTTGGTAGAGAAGAATACGGGAAGGTTCACGGAGCTCTAGCACCTCTCTACAACGACGCTCTGCGGTCCAGAACTCATACAGATGCTTTCGTTTTCCGTACGTATCGAGATCCAGATCAGCAAGCGCAGATGTTGTCAAACCTGGTTAGGTTTGCGAACAGTGATACGGCGCAAGGGTGGCAGCAGAGAGAGCATAAGCTCAGGGATCTCGTCGAAGCTTTCGAAACTGCGGTATCCCGCGAGTTTGAACATGGTCTTGTGGATGGAGACATCGAGGGGAAAATCCGGAAATATGCACATGTTCTTGCGAGCCTAAACGGAGGTCAAAAGGCCGTGGACATGTTTCTGTCAAGAACGCGGATATTGAGTGATAAAAGAAGTCTTGGCAATCCTATGGATTGTCTAGACGAGAAAACACTGGGCACTGTTTCCTTGGAATGGGCCCATAGATTTTTCAGCAATCTCTCCGCTGCCTTCAATGAACAAGTGACTATCGTCGATCGGGTGTTTCCTACCTCAGTTGGTGTTGTTATACCATTTTTGGAGAAAATCGGCAAGGAGGTCATCTCGGATTATCTAACGATATTGTTTGATGAAGCGCATCGTATGGGCGTTGATTCGTATCTAAAGTCTGTTTCAACTACATACGAGCAAAGCCTCGACTTTGCCAAGTCTTTAAGGCCCACGAATGAATCTGGAGATGAGTTCTACGAAACTGTGGACCAAGTCATAGCCAACATCTTCGAGCCTCACATCGATTTGTACTTGAAGGAGGAGCTGAAGTTCTTTAAAGAAAGATCTGAGTCTCAAGTTGGCGAGTGGGAAAGGCAGCTGTCAGAGCAAGATGCATCTATGACAACTATGTATATGTCAAACGTCAACCGACAGGCTGATAAAAAAGACTTTCTCACTTCGTTCAAGAAAGTTGTCATGATGCCGGTTAACGTCTTGCCAACGTTCCCAATCTCTTCACCTTTCAGCGGAAAACCAGCTACGGCGAAAGCTTTGGTCAATGGTGAGACACTGGAAACGTTGAAGCCACCAGAATCTCAGGGTCCTACTCGTCCTTCGACCCCTGGGATAGTGAACGGCACAGCCTTGAGTATCAACAGAGCGTCAACTCCTTTGCAAGAACCACCCACGACCGAGCTAGCTGCCAAAGCGGCGATCATGGCCTCAAGACTTGAAGGCATATGCTCTTTGTTTAGTATAGAAGTGGCTCTCAACCTTGTTCACGCGGCTAAGTCAAGTATCGAGCGAGCGGCTGTGTTTGTTAAGCTTGGAGGTCAATATGGAATCGATGCACGGAAACAATGCGAGCTTATCTTCATCCTACTTTTACAAATATTAGGTAGTCGTCATATCAAGTCAGGCTTTGACCAGGCGGTAGACCACTTATCAAAGTATAAGCCGCGGGAAGCAAGCGAGCACGGTCAATCTGGTGTTACACCACTAGTAACCTTCCTTGAACTTGTCAATGTTGGAGATCTCATTCAGCAGATGGTGGATGTTTTCTACGAACAAGAGCTGATCTCCAAGAAACTCACAAACCGTGATGATTTCCTGGATCCGGCTGTGAAGGAAAAGAAGCGCTTCGAGCAGATGCTTGATGAGCGGGTTGCTGCTGGTCTGAATAAGGGCATTGAAGTCCTGATGGCGGAGGTAGAGTATATATGCGCCACAACCCAGAAGCCTGAGGATTACAATCCTGGTGCATCAAGCGGTACGAATTTCGAAGTCATGGACATCGGTCCCACTAAGACGGCTCTCAAGATTGTTGAGGTGGTCTCTTCTCACACAAAGATGTTGGTTGGGAGCACGGATAAGAACATGCTTGATGTCTTCAACCAAGAAGTAGGATTGCGGCTGTTTACGGCGCTATGCAAACACCTTAAAATGCAGCGCATCAGCGTCAATGGTTCTATCAAGCTGATAAGGTTTTTTCTACCTTGCCCCTTTTCCTTTCCTTTCTGTAGGACTGACTAGACTGGCTTCTAGCGATATGAACCACTACTTCAACTACATTCAGACACTAAAGAACAAAGACCTGCTCCTGTACTTCATCGCCCTTCGTGAACTTTCGCAGATCTATCTCGTCGACCCATCAGATGCCAAAGAGCTAGCGACTATCGTTGCAGATGGAGAGCGCTTCCACGGTATATTTCGCGCGGAAGAGGTGTACGAATTTGCGGAGAGGAGGGCGGATTGGTATCAGGTAAAGAATCGTGTCGAGAAACAGATGTATGGGCAGGGGTGCGTGGTTATGTGAGCCACTGTAAGTAAGGCATTGTAAGAGTCGTAAGAAATAACACGAACTGCCTAAAGTGATAGTATCATCCTTTCTTTTAACGTTCTTCTTTTAAGGAAGTTCTTGGATTATTTTTCTTCTGTAATCTCTTTTATTTTACCTTTTCTCTATGCTCTGTTCAACGATATTTCTTTTGATAAAATTCTTTCTTAAATGAATCTTTTTTATGTAAACTTAATTCTCGAAAAACATGAAAAGATAATGAATATACTGGTTTATTTTCTTCATAATTTGTCATTATTTCGATTATCTCTTCACTAAGTCTGAATACATCAGCAAGCCTTGTCTTGTTTTATTCTATGCATCAAGGTATCGAGTTACAAAAATCTTGATGCTTCTTTCCTTTTTTTTCTTTTACATACCATGATACTCACAGTTACAATCCCTTCAAATTCAAAGGAGCTTTAGTAGTTTAATTGCATTAGTTTGTTGAACCTTTCACCTTGACTTAAGTTGTTAACTTTTGCACCCTTCCGTCCGAACTCTCCAACCACCCATTTGTGCCACTACTGTGTTCAATACATTAAAAACCTTCCTTCTAATGAACGTATGAATGAACTATGGCCTACATCTACTGAAACGTATCCCGAACCTTCGCTTATCGGACAGTTTCGAATAGACATTGATCTTCATTTATGCCTGCTAGGCGGCTGCAACAGACAGTTATTCTACTGGGTACCATGTCGTCTATCAAGGCTAGACACCTTCTCAGTCTTTTCTGATAATTTTATCCGGAAAGCCGTTCGCCTGCCTCAAATCAATCGATAGTGCTCAGACGCTTACGTTGCTCTTTAGTAAGGATTCTATACCTATAAAGCAGCTAGATCGAATGCTTCATGATCTTCACATACGGCGGCAACCGTCCTGTAGGGCGATATCAAGCCAATGCAATAGCTACATTTGGAAAGATATAAAAGTAGTAGCCGCGAAAACGATAGATGGCATGGCTGATCTTCCTCGCGCCGTTCTGCACTATGATCAATTCGTCGAACCGACCTACTATTATTCCCTTGGCTGCTCGCGTGATGGCGCCTTCGCCAATTGAAAGACTTTGTCCGCGTCACCTGGACTCGCCTGATATAAAGAAGCCCTGCAGAAAGTACAGCCCTGCCATGGTTAACGCAGTCAATGGAAAATGTGTACGTGAATATTCGTGGTGAAATCTAAAAACGTGTCCTATGGCACTCAAGTCATCAAGCCAATCACTGGAAGCAATTTGCGATCTAAATCCGGCTGACATTGGAATTGTTACCCTATTCCAGGCATAGGTTCATAAATACGCGCGACATTTACGGTACTTGAATGTCGAGAGACCGAGCGAAGGATTTTTTCGACGGTAAAAGTCGGGTCTGTGAAGTGGGAAAGCGAACCGATATCGTGATTCTCGACACGCTCCATGCTGCCACCATCGATGGCAAACTTGGGCCTTGGTCGCAATATTTCTTGCTCAAGGAGGCTTTAACATTACACCGAGATGGACTCGTTACGTCCGTTCGAGCAGAAGCAAGTCGCCACAGCTCGTTCGCCATGACAATCGTGCCCTTATTAAGGTGTTCCAGTGTTCTGGGAAGATCATCGATTTGTTGACATAACCGTACCGAACACTTCGCATGTTATAAAGGAGCGGTCTTCAGCAAGCTCCAGGCATTCCAAAAGGCAAATGCCCAAACACAGAATTCCGCCAAAGTGAACGATGACTCCTCAGAGTATAACGCAGAAGGGTTTCCGAGGAACCTTGCAGTGACTTTAGTGGGGAATACTTCCCTGAATGAAACTGAAGGTCCATCAACTGTTACCACTCAGGCTAGGTCGAAGAGAAATGCCTCTGTGCTTGGCGAGTCGCATACAGCTCTTGCGAAGAAACGGAATCAAACCAAGTCTGTGGCGTCTAAGCAGAGCATTGCCCTAAGCGCCGCCATCTCCGAAACCACAATATCACCTAGCCCAAGCTTGAAATCTGCCAGCCAACCCTCTCTCCAACCCTCTCTCCAACCCTCTCTCCAACCCTCTCTCCAACCCTCACCCGCGCCCCACACCAGCAAAGAAGAACTCCCCTTCTCACCACTCAGCCCCCGCCACTCAACCACCATCAACCTTCGGCAACCGCCACCGCGCCACCTCCAAAGCGATCCGTGCCATCTAAGACGCGCTCCACAACGCAGACGAAGCCTCTGCACGAGAGCACCATCTGTTTCGCCAACTGAGCGAAGCGTATGTTGACGAGGATGAGTCGACATTTGGTAGAATATATCTATCATAAGCTACTAGGAGACGCCGCATACGGGTGAAGGAATTGTGTGAGATGGCTGAAAATAGGGGCAATATCAAATCTTGCTTGAAGCCAATCTTGGTTCCTTTTTTTTGGCGGGGTGAAGAAATAGACTGAAGTAGCTGATCCAAAGGTCGTCGCATCAGATAACTGCTTGGGGTTAAATCCGCATATCTTTGTCTTGCGCATGCGCAAACAGCAATTGTGGGTCGTTGAGGGTACGGTGGGAAGTTGGACACTGCATCAGCAATAGTCCCTATAGTTTGAGAGAACCGGGATAGATGTTTTAGGCTTCATGGAATTAGAACAGTTTGACTTCACCCAACTGTGAAGAATCTCCCCTGGCTCAAATGTACAAACAACACATCCCCCACGGCGTCTTTTCTTGGACCTGATCCTCCCGAGCCGAAAGCCGTTGCCGTGAAATGAGAAACAAGAGATCAACTTGAAGTGTAGAGGGATGCGGGACTGAATAGCTCCTTGTACTGTCTTTTGTTTTGTGCTCGTTTTCAGGATGTAAGTGTTGCTATGTTGAAGGGAAGGAGATTTAAAAAGAATTGGCTGGTTATGACGTGTTACGGTTTGATATAAAGAATCTCTGTGAACAAGAAGAAAAGCTGCAATATATTATTAAATACAACTGTAAAATCGAGACTGATGATTTCAGGTCTTTCAAATTTTACTTGCAGTGTTTCACAGTCTCCGTCCAAAGTGAGCTCGTCGTTTCTTGATCGAAAGATCATGTCGATTTTCTCAATGTCTTTTTTAAACGAAACAAATGCTTGTAGAGTGGAAAAAGGAAACCTGTTGTTTTGAACTGTCAAGTGAGATATAGCAGCGGTTATATTATAACCCTTACGACCTCGCACATACCATCAACATTACTCACCATCATCCCGTTTCTTTGACCAATTCTAAACCTCAACATCACTTTACGCCCAGCCCCTTACCCAAATAACAATTGTCCTTCGCCCACCAACCCTGTACTTCAATCGAATTTCTAATGTCTCGCACATTTACATCGGGGAACCATGAGCAAGGAACTAAAGTAGAAAAGTTCAGATAAAAGGGGTTGAACTTGGAAACCCTGTATCCTTTGCCCTTGTAAAGTACTGAATCTGATAACCCGAAGTTTGAATCTATTCAAAATAGCCGCCTTCTCAGACGCACCTTCCCTATCCTGACGCGCCAGAAAACCCTTCGAGCATTGAATTCCGCCGACCGTGATTTTCCTGGACCTGGACGGCGGTTTTGGGGCTGTCATTCACTTCTTTCGAGTGTTTACCTCCCGCTTTACGGCACCAAGAACAATCGACCATGTATGTGCATCTACGACACATTGTCAGGAACAATCGACTTGTCCATTCTGCCTTGACTCTCAACACGTTCTGGTCAGTGTCTTTGTATGCAGCTAAGATGGCTCAGTGAGGTGTTTACGCGCCTTTTACAACGTGACACTCACTCTTATGTTTAATCTTCAACACGGCCTGAAAGTGTTGGCCTTGTGACGCGTTCTTGGCGGTTGGCCTTTGATATTTAAATCTCTAGACTTCAGTCAGGACGCAACCTTATCGCTACAATGACTGAACTGCTTGACAAGTCAGAATATCGGGACGTCGAGATGGAGGCAGATCAGCAAGGCATCAAAATGGAGGCAAAGCAACAGGTTGTCAAGACGGAAGTAGACCAACGAAACGACAAACTGGAGGCAGAGCACAAGGCCGGCGAGGTGAGGGCAGAGCAACAGGCTGCCGAGATGGGCGAAGTTACGACAGCACCAAAGGAGCCCTTTCCTTTCATGCGCCTCCCTCCTGAGATCCGCAACATGGTCTACAAGGAGCTCCTTGTCCAGCCCGGGGTGGTCTGCGTCCAGTATAATGATTTACTAATGCAGAAATATGTGCGGAAGCGTTTCCGAATGGAGGAATATGTGCGAAGCAAAGACGGCCTTGGGATCGACGTGTGCATCGATGGAAGATCAATTCGCCAGCTCCTTTGGACATCGAAAACCATCTACCGAGAGGCATCGACGTTCTACTTTGGATCCAACCATTTCCGCTTCGAATGTTTGGGTACGTTCACCACATGTCTGCAGCACCTCAAGCCAGATTTCCGTAGACTGCTTCGTCGGATTACAGTACCATTTACGAACGATACTCCAGCAAGGGCCATGAAATTGTTGGGTACATGTATTTCCCTCTCGGAATTGACTCTGGAGATTTCAAGCTTGAGTACTACCTGGAGTTCGAGGAGATATCAAGGTCGCATGAAATTTAACGGTTTGAATGATCTGCTCAAGATTCGGGGTCTGGACAAATTAACCGTTGATTCAACACGCTTGGAGCCTTTTCGTAGGAAAGGCATTGATGTGTTTGCCGACGAAAAAGGTCTGGCGAACGTCCTTCAAATCCTCAAGGAGCCTCACGATCCGGCCAAATTGAAGAGACAGGAGGCAAAGGACTATCCTGATAGGAAATCCCAACGGATAGTTTTCGGAAAGGCCAATGTCAAGACTAGAACCAAGGCAGGATCAGAGGCGAGAAGAAGAATTCATAATTCGAACGGGTCGGCTTGGTAATTAGTGACAGTTTCCTAGATCACAAAAGATAATAGCCTAGCTGATTGTGTTCTAGAATCTTTGACGAAACCAATGGCTTGCACTTCGATATCGATAACGGCGATGCACATTGATGGTTTGATAAGGTTCCAGGGAAGTCAGGAATCAAAAGGGACATGATACATGATACTGCTCACACTTGGTTGTTGGTAACTCGTCAGGTTTTTCGGGGGTAGTTGAACTTGTCAGGGTTCAGACAATTTCAAGGTCCTTACTTTGTATTTAACTCCCCACTGTTTAGTACAATGATACATAGATTACTTACAACGAAAAGCAATCACTTCAGCTTAGTTCTCTTGCTAGTGACCTTGTTCTACGAACACATTGACCCATGCGAATAGCATTCAACTCATGTCCAGGATTCGCCTCATGTCTCGACTCCTATGTAGACACCTGTTGCGTCGGGCCGTGCCAATAGTTGTAGGCTATTGCTACATTCTTCCGGGTGCAGAATTTGATTAGATAACTTGTAACAAGAGCTAACCTTCGTCAGGTTCAGACTTTCACATAGACTATGTTCTATGTAGGCTTCTTATGATGAACTTTGTCGACCGAATGCTCCCTTTACCCAAGACACGCCTTGAGAATAGCCAGATATAGTGGCTTAAGATATCGTGCCATACAGTCTCGGTCTGGCCGTCCAGCAATGAGAGGGGAAAGACCACAATGCGGTATCGTAGCCATCAAGAACGAAATACGCCGATCCCAGTACGCAGCTTTTTAGCATGTTCTGGGGGTTCATCAAGCATTATCCTGGTTGTTGATCAAACCCCCCCCATTCTTTGCACTCTTTACTCTTTTGCTTAACATCTACCCCGAAGTCTACAAGCTGCCCGGCCCCAAACATGGCAACAGTCCTGGAGCTCCTATCCGTGATGATGGTATCAGTCATCCAACAACGGCTCAAGCAGTCAGAGTATGTCTCTAGAGCGTCCTCGTTTCCCGCAGCTGGTTCTTCGGGAGGAATTTGGGAAAGGCTGTGAAGGGTGCGATTCACAAAGTCCCAGGTGTGGTAAAGTTGTTTGGGGGAGGAAGCTGGGTTGGTCTGGTTCATTTGGGGGTGCGATTCGAGCGCTCTTGCGGAATGTTAGCTGTTGTGCTTGTGATGGGGTGGAGAAAATTGAGCTGGGGAGATTGTAACGCCGAGAGTACGATATCGACAGACGGTTGGTGTGAAGAATAGGCGATGAATAGGAAGGATCGTGTGATACGTGATCAATATGGAGAAAGGACGACTCGGAAAAACCATGACTTATTGGATCAGTGCATTAAGCTTCGCTTTGAAATCAGATACATGGGAAGGCGTGACTTCCCCCAAATCAGTAAAGGACATTTTGTCTTAGGACGCGATTCGCCCAGCAACGTCTTCTCTACTGGGCCTTCGTCTGTGGATCTTCTGACGTTGCAATCAACTTTGAAGGCGTCAATTGATCTGAGGAGCAAAGTTTGAGAGAGCGCAGGCAGGTCAAACAGATCACCAAGTTGTTACCCCCTATGACGTCATTGTTTATTCATAAGCAAGCGCGTGTGAATGCTGATTGCAGATCGTATCGAGGGCCTGCTCAGATATTCCATGATTAGGAGGCACATATCACCAGGCTGCTCTACTGGGAGCTGACAGCTTCGTTGATTAATTCGAATCCTCATTATTTGGTGAATGTAAGATGGATCAATCTTCGAGAAGTTCGATCAAAGTTTCCTGTCGCGCCTTTCCCAGCAGCCGGATGTTCCAGTACGGAAAGAATTAACTTGCTAAATCAAATATTTTCGTACTTTATGCCAGAAAGATGAACAGGATGTGGTTTGATTATCCGCTGGCGTCTGCCGCGCTTGTGCGCAACGTTCAGTTCTATGCTATGAAAAGAGTGACAGCAAGATCTACCAGAAACCAACTCTACTGTTCCAACCATGTCATTGCCGCGACATCCTATTCCCCGGAGACTAGTTTCTCACGCCTCAAAAGATCTTGGCCTTCTCCCTCACATCCTTGCCAAAATCCAATGGAGCCTGCCCGCCTGTCATGAGTGCACCCATTCTCCCACTCTCGTCACAGATTATTTGCCCAGACATCATGCATCGTCCCAGACAGTCGGAGTAAGATTCGAGCGCCTTGTTGTCGCCAGCTTCAAGTGCTGGGATAGGAATAGCAAGAATATTGTTCCTGGTGGTTTGTGCAAAGTCGTAGGTGAAGAAAAGGGTTTTTGGCGAAGATGAAGCGGGTATCTTCATTTCAGGGTGGGACTCGAGAGCACTGCCAAAAATGTTAGTCAGTGCATTGAGTAGAGTAGAATGTGCGAGGCCCGCCTACGCAAGAAGAGCATCGAGCTTGGTCACTAATTGGTTTACATCTGACTCTTTAACATCGCGAGCAACGATTGGCATAGATTGGTAAGGCATTGGGATTGTCCTTTTCGATGCAATTACTTCCAATTCAAATTGCTATTAATTAGGAGTAGGATTTGATCTTGTAGTCAACCGTACCACAGTAGACAGTTGAACAAGGTAGGTCTTGATTTTTAAGACAGCGAGGTTGGAAGATCGTCACCCTCTCGCGTCATATTTGACGCGTTGCGTTGACTAGCGCGCTATGGTCGCGTATTTACGTGTCTCGAACGGATCAGCGCCTAGATAGCATTACTTCTTGAGAGTAGGTGTGGTATTTGTCTACCTAGACCCCCAGGCAATTTAGTAACCAGTTCGTCAGGTCGGCAATTTGCGGGTAGAAGATGGTCAAGGTATAAAATTATCTTGTCCCTCTTATATCTGCTCATCAGACAATTAACTGGTGTGTTTCTGCACGTAACTCCTCGAATGCTTTCGATGTAAGAGGTCGGATTGCTCACAAATTCTGTCACGCTAGCAAGACTCTAGAATCCTCGAGATGACACAGCTGCTCAGGCCATAGCTTCATCCCCTTAGTGGCAGAACATGCTGGCCCATTACACCTTGCCTACAGAGCGGGCATTCCGGCTTCTCCTTGACCCAGTCTCCAATACATGTCCAACAAAATACATGACCACATGTAGTCACGCTGGGGTCTTTCATCTCCTCCAAACACAATGTACATTTTCGCTGCTGCCGTCCGTTGATCCAACCCATCAATTCTGGATCCTTGAGATCATATCTTGGCTTATCAATTAAGACAGGCGTATGTGTCGTTGCTTCTATGCGGCTTTTTTGGATCTCTGGAGGTTGGCCAGTCGACGGAGAGGTCTCACTGTTGGCGGCGTAAGCTTGACTTCCCAAGCCCACCTCCACCCCCTCGACCATGGCGCTCGCACCCCCGACTCCCCCGGCGTCTATGGCTGTTGGGGCTGCGCTTCTCACGGTACTATTCACGTGTAACCATACCTGCACCGCCATCTGCAGTATCAGAAGCACTCCGAGGACTTCGTATCCCACGCGCTGGTCAGAGGGGGGAAGACGTTTCGTAAAGATATAACGCAAGCCAAAGAGCCGCTTGCTGAGATGGTAGTAAGAGCCTGTAAAGTAGAAGATTGAGAGCGTGAGGGCGTAGATGGGAGAGGGTGAGGTTATGGTGGAGAGATTGGTGAGAATATATGATTGTAGGCGTTGGGAAGAGGAGGAATTGGGGGCGTTCGATTTGCGCTGTAAGTTTAATTCAAGCTTAAGGCGCATACGGTTTCGGAATGCTGGCAGGATCTTCGTGAGTGTGTAGGGTAGAAGCACAGCAGAGAAGATATACCCTGCTCGGCTGGAGAAAGCAGGCAACTGGAGAGAACGATCAGATATTTGGATGATATCGCAGTACTCCTCCCCAAGCGTGCGATTGCCAATTAGAGTAGTAAGGCCAAGGTAGAGCAGCTCGGTGAAGGTGTGAGCTTCGGAATTATATGTATGGATGAAGCGAGCGCCATAAAGGCGGCGGAGAATGCTAGATAGCTGCTCCTGTAGAACACCTTGGAAGTAAGTATCCTTCTGGGTGGAGCGGATTATGTCTGGCGCGGCAGCAAAGGGGTAGTTGTAACTTGTCATAGAGGAAGTGGGCGGCCGAGCATCACGGACATGATCAGGGGAGGATGTTGTGACAGCCATTGTGACTGTCCTTCAAGGATACGCAGACTTGACGGCGATATTTTTATTAAGTCTTTGTCTAAAAAATAGCTGAGGACGATGATATTATTGAAGCCGAGGTTAAACTAAAGCTCCTGAGGCACTAGTCCTAATGAGTCTGACAGGCACGACAGGCTCGAGCAGGAAGATCGCGCCAACAGCTGAAAAAACACCCAGCTTTCCATAGCTGCGGAACCTACTCATTCCTAACTACAGTCATTCCTTGATCACTTTGCGCCTGTGAGCTACCTACTGCATTACTGAGGACTCCGCTTGGCATGCGTGCGGAATGGATGGGGACCCTGCGGTAGAGCCCGAGTTGGACACTGTCAGTCTGATCCTACCATTACCGTATAGGATCGCGGTAATCGTTGTACTTGGTATGTAGAGAACAGAGAGAGTTCATTGGCAAAATCGAGCCTAACCAGGCGTTAGGGATCTGGGCTTGGGGCCTCAACCTTCACTACCTTTCTCTCATCAATATTGTGCGCTTCGGTGCCCAAACGCTGTGTCATTGGTTCTAATCCCACCGCAGGATGTCCCTGCTCTCATCAAATATTCTAGGCCTCCAGCATCTTCTATTCCTTCTCATCATCAACGCATCTACAGACTCGCCGCTACCGTGACCTTACCCTTGATCATCTCCATCCTCTTCTTTTGGATTTTAACCCATGGCCAACCATCTTTGATTCTCGCCTGGGATATTCTTCCCCAGTCCTACCTATTTCTCCTTGCCGTATTCTTCGTCGTCCCTTTACAACGACTCTCACGCACAGGGCGATACTGGTTTCTCAAGACCTTGAAGCGAGTCAGTATTGGAGGGATTGCTGAAGCAAAGGATGGGAAATTTGGCGATATACTTCTGGCTGATGTGTTGACATCGTACTCTAAAGTACTCGGGGATCTTTTCGTATCTGCATGCATGTTCTTTACGATTGGGACTTCTTCAACCGATAAGCCAGACCGAAACTGCGGTGGTAAATACGTGGTTCCTCTGATCATTAGCATACCGAGCTTGATCCGATTGCGGCAATGTCTGATCGAATTCTCCAGGGTGAGAAGAGCACCGAGATCAGCATCAACTGGTTGGGGCGGGCAACACCTTGCCAACGCCCTAAAGTACTCAAGCGCTTTCCCTGTAATCATTCTAAGTGCGTTACAACGTGGCTATGATCCGAATAAGATCGGTATGAGTGAGGCAGGCCTCTTCCGCTTATGGTGTGTATCAAACCAGTGATCCACAGCCTGCAACAATGGCTCACTGGTGCTTAGGCTCTTCTTTGTCTTTTTCAACTCTTTCTACTCATTCTATTGGGACGTGGCCAAAGATTGGGACTTGACCTTATTCGCATCATCAACAGAACGAAACAACCCGGAGCATCCTTGGGGTCTGCGGCGGCACACACATTTTCATAGCAAGGAGATGTATTATGGCGCAATTCTCATAGATCTCATGTTACGGTGTACATGGAGTTTCAAGCTCTCTCCTCATCTGGACCACTTCAACGATCTTGAAGGCGGGATTTTTGTCATGGAGCTCCTTGAGGTGCTTCGGCGTTGGATGTGGATTTTCTTTCGGGTTGAGACTGAGTGGGGTCAGTGCCCACGCCGAAGCCAAGACGTTACAGACAGTGAAGCTGACAACCTTATAGTGCGTACTAATAGAGGACCGGCGCGTGACGATATATTACTCGCCGATTACACTGACAGGATAGACGATGATTAGACCTTATGCTATGGAAATTAGGGCTTGTATTGAGGGAGCTACTCCACGTACACCCTCTTTTCTTACCCATACAACATCTTAGCCATACACCCCTCCTAGTCAAGTAATAGAAAACATGGGGAATCTTCACATGAAAATGACCGGGATTCTTGAACATTGACTACCCTTACTCCTACCATACTCCTACCACCGATGCTTCAGAAACCAAAAATTTATAACCGACGAAAGTGTTCCCATCCCGCTGATGGTAAAGTACCACCAACAAGATACTGTTCCACCGTCCCCACCACCTCCTAAGCGGCAGCCGCGGCTAACCTGATCTCCTCCACTCCTCCAGCGCTCCTGCAATGAAACGATGCAGAACTCGAACCTTCGACCTCGGAAATGAAATGCCTATTTCCATTAATGATCAAGAAGCTGTGACTATAGAACTGATAGTCCATTATTTCGGACTGCGTTTTCTTTTTAAATACACCCCCTTTTTTCCCCCCAGAAATGAAGATATCCGAGAGCGCTGATGGGAACGGACAAAGTTTTCGAGATATGGAAATTCAAGGGTAGCAGCGATGTTGCGACGGGGTAGGTGTACTAAAAGGCTAGAGTTCTGTCTATAGCCTCAGTAGGATGGATGCACATGCATTCCAGACGTTACTCACCACTGTTCCCACACGGGGCCACTCCCACCCCGATCCCAATCCCCTTCCAAGCTCTCTGTAGCTCGGGACCGGGGGGGGGGGGGAAGGGCGGCGCAAAGGCGAAAGGAGAGAAGGGGATGTTCTGGTGTAAAAGATGTATATCCGGGAGCAGTTTGGCTAGAAGATTGAGAAGTGAAAGAGATGATTGGAATAAAAGGACAATAGGTCGGAAACATCGAGCATCCATCTAACCCTCGGCACAACATATCCGTTTTTTCCTGTATGAGGCCCAGTAGCTATATCCTGATCTGTAGAATCCACAGACAACGACCTCCGCGGGATATCTTACAGAGAGTTTAGATAATGGCGCCGCTGCTGTTTCTCGATTTCCCTTCACTCAACACCTGAGAGACTTATGATGGCACCTCGACGATCGATCGAAGCCGCGAGTGCTTTCACTCCAATCTCAGCGCACCTGGTACCTTCTCCCCTGATTCACTGGCCACATCCTTCACCCTGGTCGCTGCCAGTGCCCCATGCAGCCCAAATTGTGACGGGATACCTTCGACGCGGTGGGTGGAGTTGATATTCTTGACCAGTGTGATTTGGTAGCATGTAGCGGAGCCTTGGCGGGAAATTATGGTTGAGTAGGCGAGGAAGAATTCCCATATCTGTTCTAGCTGTCAGCATCGACGGGGTGCGATGGCTGGTGAAGATCTGAAGCGTACCCTGAACCATCTGTTGCCATACTTGGCTTCTACCTTCTCTCGGTTCGCCATCCAATTCCTGTACCATCTCCATAACGTTGCGGAATAATGGATGCCAATGGTGTCGACGGCCTTGACTTCGAAACCGACGCCCTCGAGTTTGTCGATGAAGAAGCCCAGGGGTGTTGACGCGTCTGCTCCCGGGAAGATGTACTTGTTCATAAACAATCCCCAGATCAAGTCCTCGTATTGCCAGCATTTCCGGATACCTGCGATTTGCAGGAAGAACACCCCGTCATCGTCAAGCATATCATAGACCTGCTTTAAGAACTTCCCAAAAAAGCGAACGCCAACATGCTCGGCCATTTCTAGGCAAGTAATTTTCTTGTACCGACCATCAGGCAATGGAATATCACGGTAGTCCATGCACAGAATCTTGCTTTGGCTCTCATCGACGCCCGCCTTGCGCAGCGCATTGTTTCCCCATGCAGTTTGATTTACACCAAGCGTGACACCAGTCACATGTGCGCCATAAATGGTGCTGGCATACTTGGCTAGTGTACCCCAGCCGCAACCGATATCTAGGAGCGACTCACCAGGCTTGAGGCCTATTTTCTCGCACACGATGGCAAGCTTGTTATCCTGTAGCTGTTCAAGCGACTCTTCCTTGTTGATATCTGAGATGATGCCGGATGTATAGATCATGCGAGGGCCGAGGAACCAGCCATAGAAGTCGTCACCGCGATCGTAGTGGTCTCGGACTTGCTCCTCATCTGCAGCAGTTAATACTACAGCTTATAGTCTTGCGTTTTGCAAGTTTACCTTGAGACCGAGTATGCATGATAACCTCGGGCATCATGCCAGTAAGAAAGTACCGGAACAAACTGACAGTAAATCTAAAGCTTGCCCAATCATGCCGGTATTCCATGGCCTCCAGCGCATCCTCTTTAAAGTCCACTGCCCCGTCGAAGTACATCTCATGAAACGTCTCCATGGGAATTTTGTTCTTGCCATGGTATCGCTCTCTATCCTTTTCATTTCGAAATTCAAGATAGTGCTCTGTCGGACGCCCAGGATATCGAGCCTTTTCATTTTTCCGTGGTGATATTCGTGACGCAACGGCCCAGAAAGCGACTAGGATAGGTATACTGAAAATTATCGCGAAGAAGATCCATGTGAACAGGCCTCCGCCAACTTTGCGGGCAAAGTAGGCGGGTACGATAGCTATGAAGGAGAAGAGGAGTAGGTTGGAGAAATTTTCACTTCCTGCGGCGTCGGCGGGGAGAAGCGCATTTTTGATCGAGGGGTACTAGACCAATCAATTCAACTCAATTGGCTCCTCAAAGATACCTGAAAATGCTATCGGCTTCGTGGAGCAAAACTCACAGTAGTAGTCCTGACTCCATAGTCCTCAGGAGGAGGTACTGGCGTAGGTGCGGCTGGTGTCTCGATGAATTCAAAGTCATCCGAAACCTCGGAACCATTCTTTGACATTGTAAAGAACTCAATTAAACGGAGATGAACAATCGGGGGTTGGACTCGAGGAGAAGTTTGTTCCGGTACCTGCAGGACGCAGGAATAAGCTTGCGTTAGCGCTGTCGCTTGTCACTTCGGTTAGGGCTGGCTTAATTGTAACTTGTAAGTTAGGACCGAGTCTGGGCATTGGGTTACGGGGACTGCCAGGTGCTGCCTCTTGATCCATTGGGACTTGAATTTCAATGTAGGAAACAAAAAGTACTAGTATTCATATTATAAAGCCGAAGCCTCGTCTAGGACAAATGCTGTGGATATGGAAGACCACTATCGCATGCATAGGATCTGCCTTCTAATCTGACGACGTGAACCTAGATCTCGTTCAGGCGTTAGAATAAGAGACTCCGAACAGCGTGAAATTGTAAAACGCCACTCGGTACATGTATCAAAGCCTCAGCTGACTAAAACTATCCATCAAACGCCATACAAAATCATGTTAACCCTTAGTCGAGGTGGGATTCATTACCATTGTGTTGCACTATTTCCTTCCGAATCTCACCCCAACACCATATCCCTCTACAGGCGCTGGTACCGTCCCTGCACGTTCTTGTCTAAATGGTATATCACCATATCCAACTTCTGCCTCCCTGCGTGCGGCAGCTTCTCGATCCGGATAGCTTCAAGCACATAGTTTGCCACCGTCGCTTCTTTCAAAGGCGGATCTCTCAACAGCGCCGCCACGTCCGGCACTTCGAAGTCTTGGTGGTGCCAAAGAGCATATGCACGTAAGCTGGCCGTTGTCGCACGTGCTTTGTAACCTGGAGGAAGGCTATTGCGCCAATGTGAGACCCATTCATCTGCGGCGGCCACTTCGGGAGCTGTAGCTGAACGAGATTGTGTTGTAGCGGGCTTGCGCTGGGTTCTTGATTGAGCTGGGACGTCTTCGACAGCAACGTTGAGGAAATCGCGGGCCATTTCTTCAAGAGAGATTGAAGGATCCGGAGGCAAATCAGTCAGAGTTTCTTCGGTAACCTCGGCTCCTTCATCATAGTCTGCAACGGTTTGTCCGTTTGCAAGGCGGATCGGTAGGTTCAGATCTGCATGCGAAGGGCGAGGGGGCGGTGGATCGAGCGCCCTCCGCTTCCCCTCGAGGACATGATAGAGTTGGAAGCCAGCATACGAGTCGGACGCAGCATCTAGTATGATTTAGTCCGGGCAATATGTCTAAATTGTCATTCCATCACTTACAGTAGATTTGCTCGTAGTTCAGCTCCTGACTCCAATCACTGGACCGAACCTCGCCCTTCCACATAGGAAGATGGAGATGTTCCTCAACTTGCCGAGAAAGAGAAACTAGCGTTTTGTTGATCATCTTAACGTTCACCGGAGAGAACTTGACCAGCTTGTATAAATGGCTGAGTTCGAAGAGGCCGCGTGAATCGATACCCATGAACTTTCGAAGCCTTGTGCAATCGGCCTTGACTGACACTCCAACTTTCGTGATCTTGGTTGATTCCATGATCTTTTTCAAAGTCGGTGCTAGTAGATCGTCACTTTTCTCATCCTCCCAGTATCGTGCAATGTGGAATAGAGCTACGCGCTCCTCACTGGCTAGTTGGATCAGTGCAACATTCTTCTTGACACCTTCGGTCGCTAAGGCTTGGGGTTTCCACTCAATATCAAACCCCACTATTTCTTCATTCAGAAATAATTGCGCGATACGCTCGGTGGTCGCCTTGCTTTTGCAATAGTGTACTTTTATTTTCTCTCCGTTTGGACCCCTATAGAGTAGGTACTGCCAATAAGATGCCCTTGTGCCAGGGGACGCGGATTTAGCGTCAGCCATGTTCTTTTCGGGAATGTGATAGCCGAGTGGGCTCAGATGGAGCTGCGGCCAGGGTTCTTTGAGGACCTCGACAGCAGCTGCCTTCGAAGCATGTAGCGCTGTATTTGCGGCCTCAGCAAAGTCATTAAGAGCATGTGGTTGTGAGCAAGAATCGCTGCCGGGTGTCGCGAAGCTCGCAATCTTGGAATTTGTTCTCAAGAAATCATCTGGGGTGCTCAGGGCAGGACTGTCTGTAGACTGCACGTATTGCTGGCTTAACATGTGAGTGGGCCGCATGCTCAAGCCCATTGTTAGCCCAGACGTAGGAAAATGGCGCAAAGCTTCCGCGTGCGAAAGCTCCAGAGACACGTTTCGATCAAGGAGGCTTTCATGATCTGTGGTGTCAAGGATCTGTTTCCTAACTTCACGATTTCCTTCATCAGATCGATCACGCCTGTCGGCCGGGTGGACTCCAGTCATGGTACCCGCTGTGCTATCAGGTGTAGCGCTCGCCCATTGATGGAGCATCATGTTATGATACGCCCATAGCGCTGCCTTGGATTCCTCTAGGTATTCAATCACCACAATCATTCGAGTTAATGCCATTCTTCTGCTTTGGTGGCGGTCATTCCTTCGCCAGCCATCGTACCTTTTCAACCTTGGTCTATCCCAAAAATGCAACAGATATTCCATTTTGCGATATAATTCTTGAGAAGTTCTATAAACGTCTTGAATATGCAGCCAAATCTTCGCAAAATCTTCACCGTTGTTTTGACGAAAATATCTTGTGATCATGAGATTATTATAGTGACCAACAGGTTTGAGTTGAGTAGCAGTTATATCACAGAGGTCCCTGATACTGCATAGATTTGGTGAGATCCCCATACCACGGCGTATTCTGGTTTCTATCAATTCGTATCCGCAATGATAGATCTGAGACTGCGAGTTTGCAAGTGACGCGCTAGGCTCGACGAGTGTGGTTCTGCTAACATTGAAATTGAAAACCCTTTGATGCTTGATACAGTCAGCGCCTTGCAGACCCCGTATCTGCTCGGCTTGCTTCATCATGTACCATACGCCGCGATATAATCTCATGCACCTACCTATATCTCGTTTCATAAATCGGATTCGGTCTCGAGCATCCCCTAAACGTAACTCAATATAGCGGAAATTGCGAGAATACTTTTTTCGCAGTATACCAACAATAGAATGCTGCAATTCAGTGTAGCCTTGTTGAACACGCCGGATTGGATTGAGATCAGGACTGAGATCCAAATTCAAGTAATTTTGCCCCTTTCTTACCAGGACTTTGGCCGAAGCCTTATCCTCTTGCACCGGACGCGCTTTTAGTCTACTATAGCTCTTCCGTTGGCTTTCTGGTAGAACTTGGGTTTGGCGCTTTGACACTTTGTTGGGCATTTTCGCATCAGGGAACGATGAGAACGAATCCAATGACTGAGCTTGCTTGGCTCTTGCTTGGACAGAGCTAGAATGGTTCCAGGCTTTTTTCACTGTCTGAGTAGAAACATCCGCCTTCGGCTTGTCCAGTTCTGAGGTGGTCGGATCAGGATGCGGGTTTTGTAATTTTGAGGAAGGGACACTTCTGGGTCTGCATGATGGCCCAGTAGGCTCATTTCGATAATCAGCTTCCAATCGAATATTGGAGGATGTCTTCATTATAATCTCATTATCCACTGGGGGATGTTCAGCCCATTTTGTGGATCTTCCCGTCATAAATGCGCTATCTCTAGATGTATAGCCATCGTTGTTTAGCGTTGCATTTTTCCATCTCTTGCTGTGAAACTCTGCCTTGCTCACTGCCTGACGCTCACCGATAGACATATTTCCCACCTGCTGTTCAATCGAACCCAAGGGTGCAAGCAATCGTTTATGAGCGCTAGACGAAATTGGGAAGTCGTTCGGGTCATTGAAGTAAGGCACTCCGAGTGAACGACTGGTATCCCTCCTAGCAGAGGTTGAGAGGGCTCTTGCCCCACCGTTGCCGTATTCTGCAGACCAAGGAGAATCTAGCGATGGCTTTGAGGTCGAAAATACGATGCCTTGCGAAGGCCGCCATGTCCGACTACTGGGTGGTGTCTGAAAAACGATCCCTTGGGAGGATTTCCACGTACGATCAGCGGTACAATGTGAAATGTCTGGTCTGTGAACAGATTAAGCTTGAGTCCGTCATCAAGGCTTTCGAAAATACCGTGAGGCCATGTTCTTTCGAGACACGCCAATATCTACATGTCCGATATCAATTATACCAATGCTAGAAGCAGGCACGACCAGGCCTGCAGCGTAGGAGCATCCGGTCGTGTTCACGACAAGCCTGTGATGGAGGAGCATGGTGAAATACCAGCTCCATGATCGTCAAGCCCACTATGTCAAAGGATTTTTCCAGAACATCTTCTGAGGCGTGTTAACGCGCTTGGAGCTTGGAGGTGGGCGTGGTGGGGAACGAGTGGAGGATAGCCCGCCGGGACCAATTTAGCCCCCGCCCCTGCCAAGACCTAATAAGGCTACTGTGGTATTTCCCGTTTTGGCAAGAGCCTCAATATCAAACTCTTCAGGTTCACGTCCAATGAGGAACTTAGATTCTGCGCATCTCAGACATGGCATCGCAGCTCTTACCGTTGGGTATGTCAAGCGTAGTAGTGCTTGCGGAAGAGTACTGAGACCTTGATTCAGAGTTAATTGACAAATGTGTTGGCTCACGGATATGGGTCATCATGAAGGGCGAAAAAGGTATCCCTCTGCCCTAATTCAAAAGGCCTATCTGTGGCTTTGCTGACTGCTCTTCCCATTGAAAGAGTTCGCAGGCACGTTGCTAGGGTTCGATGACTACGTCAGTTAGTGCATGCTTTGCACTCCGATAAGCCTTTGCTAATTGTTGGACCAGATATGGTTCTTGAAGATGTGACGGAATTGTGTGTTGTGATCTTCCTTCCTTCGGAGTGTCTGGTTCTAGACGATTTGGTACTAATTTAATTACAGTGATTACAGTGGCTCTCATACGAAGCTGTCTAAGATCTTATTGAACGGCAACAATATCTGCATGGTAAGAGTACTGTTGTGTCAATGCTTCTGCGAGGCTAACGTAAATCTAGCTTATCCCAGGAGGGGAAGGTCCAGTAGCAGCAGCGGCTTAATACAGACATGCTTGAAA
>JAABUS010003644.1_pt1 | contig 24378 bp, 26 predicted proteins | sample 5560161 | NCBI WGS metagenome assembly JAABUS01 (sample SAMN10711885, study PRJNA513376) | rock metagenome | isolation source: Antarctica rocks | place: Antarctica: Victoria Land, Trio Nunatak nord | collected 2016-01-04
AATAGCCATAAATCATTCGGTGTCCGATCAACCGTTTTTCTGTTATTAAACCATGATATTGAACCAATTCTGCAAAACTTAGCGGGTAAAGCATAAATTAATATTTCCTGCCTGTTAAAGGCTCATTAACCTGACTTGATAATTCAAAAGCAGATGAACCAGTAGCAATTACTTGCACATCTTTAATTTGATCTGTAAATAATTTAATGGTAAGGCCAATATTAGGAATACGTTGCGCTTCGTCAATAAATAGAATTTTCTTATTCCCAACAATAGTTTTTAATCTTGTGGACGTTTGTGTTGGTTAATATATCACGTACGTCTGCATCATCCCCATTAAGGTATACATTTGTCCTTTAAGATCGTTTCTATCAGCGTTGATTTGCCTGATTGACGAGGGGGCCAAATAGCAGAATAGCTTTTCCTTTAAATAATCTTTGCTCAATAACGTCTTGTAAGACTCTTTTAATCATAAAAACTACATTATGCATAGTGAGATTGGATTCAAATCCAAATATATTATATTTAAACAGGATTAAAAAAAATACTTACCAGATGTATCAGCAATAAATTATTACTATTCAAAATTTAGTTTGAAGTATCTGTAACATTTTCCTTGTAATCTTCTCTAACCTAAAAAAACACCGATAAAAGAAGCATATAAATGATGAAGATAATAAAAGTAAGCAGTAAATTGTAATGCCGTTGTTTCCCAACTTGGAAAGGTTACCTTACAATTAAAAAATGATATTATTGTATTTTTAGATTAATATTAACTCAATACCAAGGACAACCCTAAAGTCCTGATCGGAAGTTACAAGAGGAATTTGAAGATATTTTGATGTGGCCGCAATAATAGCGTCAGGTGTTTTTATCTTGATTTGCTGGCGTATCTCAATTGCAAGTTTACGGATATCTGAGGTTAGTTCAAAAACAATACAATCATCTAACAAAGACCGAAGTATTTGCTTCTCATCGGCATTGAGTTTATACCACCCAAGAAGTTCTATTTCTGATATGACAGATACGATTACAGTGCTTTCTAAAAATGATTAAACAAATTCTTTACCTTCATGTACAGCAATTAAAAAATTAGTATCTGCAACAAAGCTAAATCCATTCATCCCTTACCTGTTTTTGATAGTTAAGTCCGTCTAAATTTCTTTTTAGTTTACCAAAATGCTTTTTCAGGTTTTTTTTGCCAAAATCATTGTTAAGCTGTTCAATAGCCTGCTGAACTTTTTCTTTTGTAACAGGGTTTTTTATTTCAATAGTCATAATCAAATATAATATAAATTAGCCCTTCTAATCCAACTATTCACCCTAATTTATAGCAACCAGGAAAATTTATTCCTTCCCTCTCATTTTAATAATTACATTGCCGTAACATTTTCTCCCATCCATCCTCTAATAAAAAAACACCGATAAAAGAAGCATTATGCTGAGTATCCGCAACATTGTAAAACAATACGCCGGGCACCGGGCACTGGATGATGTAAGCCTGGAAGTTGAAAAAGGAAAAATTTTCGGTTTGCTTGGGCCGAATGGTGCCGGCAAAACTTCGCTGATCCGCATCATCAACCAAATTACTGCCCCGGATTCGGGAGAAGTTTATTTCAACGGAGAAAAACTCAACCAGTCACATATTGAGCGCATCGGCTACATGCCGGAAGAACGCGGCTTGTACAAAAAAATGGAAATCGGCGAGCAGTTGGTTTACCTGGCACGGTTAAAAGGTTTGGGCAAGGCCGATGCCGAAAAACGTATTAGAAACTGGTTTGAAAAGCTGGACATGAGCGATTGGTGGGGCAAAAAAATTGAAGATCTTTCTAAAGGGATGCAGCAGAAAGTGCAGTTTGTGAGCACTGTGCTGCACAACCCGGAACTGATCATCCTGGATGAACCTTTCAGCGGGTTTGATCCGGTGAATGCGGAAGTGATCAAAGATGAAATTTTGGAATTGAACCGAAAAGGTGCGACCATTATTTTCTCTACCCACCGCATGGAATCGGTAGAGGAATTGTGCGATGCCATTGCTTTGATTGACCGTTCGCATAAAATCCTGGACGGACCGGTAAAAACCATCCGCAATTCGTACCGCAACAATACATACAAGGTAGAATATTCCGGGAAATTAGCTTTGAACGGAGCAGAACCTTTTGAATTGCTGCAACATATTACAGGTTTGGAAAATGATTTAATGCAGATCAAACTCAAAGAAAATTATACGGTAAACGAAGTATTGCTGTACCTGATCCCTCAAATAAGCGTCCAAAAACTGGAAGAGATCATCCCGACGATGAACGAAATTTTTATTGAGAAAGTAAACCAAATCCGCTAAAACCATGAAAAAAACCCTACTTATTATTCAGCGTGAATATCTAGCCCGGGTAAAAAAGAAATCTTTTATCCTGATGACTTTCCTCGTTCCGGGATTGATTTTAGCTATGTATAGCATAATATTTCTGATTGCCAAAAACAGCGACAGCCTGAACAAAGTGCGCGAAGTTAAAGTGATCGACGAAAGCGGCGTGTTTGCCGGGAAACTGAAGAACCATAAAAACGTTCATTTCAGCGTATTAAAACAATCTTTGCCGGAAGCTAAAAAGTCGGCCAAGAAGAACGATGATTTGTTTATCCTTTTTATCAGCAAGAATTTCACCGATAAAAACAGTGTTCAGATATTTTCCGGAAAAAAACCAAATTTTGCACTGGTAAACGAAGTAGAAACGCAACTGAACACCATTGCAACCGGTAATAACATGGCGGCGGCCGGCATTGATGTGATGAAGTTAAGCGGGTTAAAAACCAATATCTCCGCAGAAACCAAACAATTGACAGATAACGGCGAAAAGGACAGCAATCTGGCTTCAGCTTATGGCATCGGCGTTGCTTCTGCCATTTTAATTTATATTTCGCTTTTTATTTACGGTTCTCAAGTGATGCGCGGCGTGATCGAGGAGAAAACCAACCGGATAATCGAAGTTATTGTTTCTTCCGTAAAACCTTTTCAGTTGATGTTAGGCAAGATCTTAGGCGTTGGTTTGGTTGGATTGACGCAGTTTTTACTGTGGATCGTGCTATCGACAATCGTTACCAATATTGCCGGAAAAGTCTTCACCAAAAACGAGGTTGCTACCGAACAAAGCAGTAATCAAACACAAATAAAGGGTGCTAAAAACAGCATGCAACAATCCCCAATGCCTATTAGCAACCCGGTCATGAATTTCCTGAAAAGCCTGGAAGGTGTTAACTATGTTTATATTTTAAGCTGTTTTATCTTTTATTTCCTGTCGGGATATTTGCTTTACAGTGCTTTGTTTGCGGCAGTTGGTTCGGCGGTTGACAGCGAAACGGAGACACAGCAATTCATGTTCCCGATCACGCTGCCGCTTTTGTTTACTTATATTTTATCTTTTGCTTACTTAGTCAACAATCCGGACAGTACGCTTGCCTTCTGGCTTTCTGTTATTCCGTTCACGGCGCCCATTGCTATGATGGTGCGTGTTCCGTTTGGCGTGCCTGATTGGCAATTGGCTTTATCGATGGTGATGATGGTTGCCGGATTTTTATTTACCACTTGGGTTGCCGCGCGTATTTATCGTGTTGGTGTGCTGATGTACGGCAAAAAGGTGAACTATAAAGAACTGGCGAAATGGTTTTTTTACAAAGAGTGATGCTGATTTTAGGAGGACAAAAACAGTATTGTCAATCAGGAATTTGTTTGGCTTTAATTAGCAGGAGAAATCTAATTAAAGTAGAAACACATCCCCAACCCCCTCTCAAGAGAAAATCTAAAGCAGGCTTTTCTAAACAATAGAAAGGTAGCAAACTATGCTTCCCCTCTCGAGAGGGGTTAGGGGTGTGTCCTTTTTAATTAAATACATTTGTTGTAACCTTGAACCCTCATGAACTCTACTTGACTGGCTTAAACTCTACTAATTGCAAAGAAAACTCTTTAGATTTTGGTTTTGTAGGATCAGCCAGTTCGTTCAGCTTGGCGTTTAGTGCATATATTTTCCCTACTGATTGCACAACCGAAGTTGGATAAGCAAAACGATCTGTTGCACTTGTAGCAGTCACAACTTGTGCATTTTGCCAGCTATCTGTACTGGAAAGCTTAAAAACAGTGTTCGTTTGATTTTGCACTAAAAGCAAGTTTTGCTGATCATCCAACAGCAAACCATCTGCACCAGGAAAAAACTGATTGATCATTACCTTGGTAATTTTCTTCGGATCGCGCACATCTACTTTATACAAAGCACCGGCACGTGTATCAGCAACCAACAAAAAACCTTGCGGATGAAAAGCAATGCCGTTTAAACCCACATCTTCTCCTTTAAATAAATCGCTTTCTGCAAAAACACTCGCTTTTCCTTTGGCATCTATCTTATAAATTACCGGCGAGTAGCTGTCTGTCACATAAATATTTCCCTGCGGATCAAAAGCCAGGTCGTTTGCAAAATGCTTGCCCGGAAAGAATCCCGACAAATCAATATCTTGCATTTTTTTACCCGAATTCATATCGAGACTGATCACCTTAGCCATTTTTTCAAAGGTAGAAGGATCGGAATAATCGCTGTAATTGGCATCGCTGATACAAATCCACAAACGGTTGTTCTTTGCGTCCAGCTTCATGCCGTAGCTTGATTTCAAGTTCTTGTCCTGATAAAAAACTTTATAATTACCGCTTTGATCTACGGTTCCAATTGTTCCCGTTTTTACAGAACTGACGTAAAACACATTTTTTTGTGCGTTAAAAGAAGCACCTTCCGGATATAAGTCCGGAACTTTAAAACTGATCCTTGGTGTTTGGGCAACAGCAAAAGAAGTCAGGAATATGGTTGCAGCTATAATAATTTTAGATATTGATTTCATTAAAGTTTAATTTAAAACTGGAAAATTAACGGCTGGCGTAAACACGATAGATCACACCGTTCTCATCATCAGAAATGTACAAGTCGCCTTTATTGGAAAAAGCCAGGCCGGCAGGACGGCCAAAACGCGTATTAGTTTGATTATTGAAAAATCCGGTAAAAAAATCATCCACGGAAACCGGCTGGCCGTTTACAAAATGAATTCGCTGTACCTTATAACCTTCTGGTTTTTTGCGGTTCCAACTGCCGTGCCAGCAAACCAAAGCATCTTCTTTGTACTGCTGCGGAAAACCGTTTGCATTGCCGATAAATTTAAAATCAATGGGTGCGCTATGCGCCGGAAAAGTCATAACGGCCGGAACAGTTGTTTTGGCATAAGCCTCTTTTGTGGTTCCTATAGGATCTTCGCGCGTTGGGTCAACTTGTTGTTTTCCAAAAACCAGCGGCCAGCCATAATCGCCGCCATCTGTTATTTTATTCAATTCTTCCGGCGGGATTTCATCTCCGCGCCAATCCGTTCCGTTATCGCAGCCCCAGATTTCTTTGGTTATCGGTTGCCAATCAAAACCAATGGTATTGCGCAAACCTCTTGCAAAAATCCTACGGCTGCTGCCGTCTGGCTTTACTTGTAAAAGTGTGGCATGTTCAGGATTGGTTTCCCCGCAATCATTACAGTCGCTGCCAACCGAAATGTACAGCATGCCGTCCGGCCCGAAAGTCAGCATCCGGTTATCGTGCTGCCCTCCATCGGGCATATCTTTAAACAAAGTTGTAGTATCCTGCAAGGTTCCATCCGACTGGATTTTTGCCCTTTTCAGTTCTTTGCTGGATGCCAAATACAAAAACCCGTCGTGGATAGTGATGCCATGCACGTCCGGGAATTTCGCCCATACTGTTTTTAAATCATCAAAACGGCCATCGCCATTTTTATCCGATAAAAGAAGTACATCGCCTACATCCCGACGCGTTACGTACATTGAGCCATCTTCGCGTACGGCCATCATCCTCGGCTTGCCTAAACCGGTTGCCGCAACTGCAACTTTAAAACCTACAGGAACTTTAATACTGCCCACCATACTTTCCTTAAAATCCACATGCTGTGGATAGTTGGTGTTCACGGTTGCCGTAAAAGTTTGCGCAGGCACTAATCCTTTTTGTGCATCAGCAGCAATTGCCGGAAAAACAAATGCCGCGAGCGCTAAATATTTTGCATATACTTTCAACTTCATCTGTATTTTTAATTTTTATCATCGCCTGTAAAACGCTGGATATTACATTGATTAATGATTTTTGTTTTGCAACGCAAATAATTCTTTGCTGTTTTTATACTTCTTTTACCTATCTTTTTTCAAAAACCCAAAGCGGTTTTATATTTTAGGACGATGAACAAACGCGTAGCCGTAATGGACCTCGGCACCAACACTTTTCATTTGCTGATTGCAGAAAAAATGGAGAAGGGTTTTAAAGGGGTTTTCCTGTTGACAGAAGCCGTAAAATTGGGCGAAGGCGGCATGCAAAACGGTTTGATTAAAGCCGAAGCTTTTGAACGCGGCCTGAAAACAATGGAAAATTTTGCCGAAAAAATACGGGTAAACGAAGCATCACCAATTCGGGCAGTAGCAACTTCTGCTGTGCGCAGCACCAAAAACGGAGCTGATTTTATCAAAGAAGTAAAAAACAGAACGCAAATAGAAATCGAAGTAATTGATGGTTTGCAGGAGGGCGGACTAATTTACAAGGGCGTGAAAAGTTCAGGGATTTTATCCGCAGAAAAAGCTTTGATCTTGGATATTGGCGGCGGCAGTGTAGAATTTATTTTGTGTGATGAACAGGAAGTTTTCTGGAAACACAGTTTTGAAATCGGTGCGCAACGGTTAATGCAGCTTTTTCACCAGGTTGATCCAATGACGGAGGAAAACATCCGCAAGCTGAATGGTTATTTAGACGAGCAATTGCAGATGCTGTTTTTATCGGTAAAAAAGCAGGATTTGCAACTACTGATTGGCTCATCAGGATCTTTTGAAACGTATGCGGAAATGATCGAAGTTGAAAAAGGAAATCCTTTTGATATTCAAAAAATCACTGCCTATCATTTTCAAATTCCTGATTTTAATGAAGTTGCGCATTGGTTGCAGCATTCCAGCCACCAAGAAAGGTTGCATAAAAGAAGCATTACTCCTTTACGGGTTGATATGATTGTAGTGGCTTCTTTGATCACGCAGTTTGTGATGAAAAAGCTGGAAATTCAGAAGCTTAGCATGACTACTTATTCTTTGAAAGAAGGTGTTTTGGCGGAGATGGTGGAGGAGCTTTAAGCTTTCAGTTGTCAGCTTTCAGCCGCTTGCATAAGCTGATTGCTGAAAGCTACTGGCTGATAGCTATTAGCTGCTGATACAATTTCTCCGTTGGCAAACCAACCACATTGGTATAAGAACCTTCAATCCGCTGGATACCAACCAAACCAATCCACTCCTGAATTCCGTAAGCCCCGGCTTTATCCATCGGGTTAAAATTCTCTACATAATAACGGATTTCTTCATCCAACAGCGGACGAAAAAGCACTTCCGAAACATCAAAAAAAGTATTCTGCTGATGTTTGTACAACAAACTTACCCCAGTTATAACCTGATGTTTTCTACCCGAAAGCAGTTGCAGCATCGCAACCGAATGTTCCGGCGTTTCCGGTTTGCCCAGGATTTGGTTTTCTACAGAAACAATGGTATCGGCTGTAATTACAATTTCATCATCCGTAATTTCATCAAAAGCCATTGCCTTTTTTTGGGCGATAAAAACAGCAATCTCTTCCGGTTTCAGGTTTTCGGGGTATGATTCGTCCACTTCTTTTAAAACGATGCGAAAGTTGAAATTCATCAACCGAAGCAATTCCTGCCTGCGTGGCGATTTAGAAGCGAGAATGATGGGTGGAAATTGTTGCATAATTTTGATTCAACAGGAATAGGATTCTTAGGTTTTCAATGCAAACCTAAAAAACCAATTCTAATTTTTAGGTGATAAAAGAAGCATTACTCCATCAGCAAATTTTCCTCTTCACCCGTCAGGCTCAATTTAATTGCATCTTTACCGGCAATACCTTGAATTGAACCACGGATATGTGTCGCGTTTTCAAGCACTTTATCCAATTGCTTTTCGCGCACTTTCCACAACCTTTCCATTGCAACCCGTTCTTGTATAATCGACTGCCGCATGCTCAAATAACCTTCCTGAATAGCTTTCCATTGTTCAGAAAATTCAACACCCGTTAAATAGTTATACAGCAAGTGCATTTTATCCCCGCGGTTTTCCTGTGATTTCATCACGTTGGAAAGCCGGATCACACCATCCCGTAGTACGCTGGCAACGGCTTTGGCTTCTTCAAAAGAACAGATCCAAACGCCATCTTTCTCGCCAAAACAATCCATGCCTTTCGGGTAACATTGCGACACGATCACAGCCACGTCCACGCCCTGGCTGCGCATGTCTTTTTTTAGTTTTTCGATCCAGTCACCGCCAAAATCCTTGGTTCGTTTGCTTTCATAAATGATCCGGCCGCATTCCTGTCCAAACTGGTTGCGCACTGTTTGCACACAATCTGCACCGCGGATGCCTTTGCCAACTTCGCTGATTACGTCAAACGGAAAACTCTGGCGCAGCAACTCTTCTAAAATCAGTTCCTGCACTTCGCCCTGCAACTGCATGCTGCCCTGTTCGGCTTTGCGTTTCATTTCTTCGGCCAGCTTTTTCTGGTCGTCCAGTTGTTTTTCCAGTTCTTTTACACGGAGCTGATGTTCGGTTTCCTTAACGCTGTTTTTTTCGGCTTCCTGCTTGCGGATATGTTCGGTCAGTTCGCCCCGCTGTTCCTGCAACTTGCGCTGCAAAGCAAGTTCCATTTCGGCTTCTTTGTTTTTCAACTGTTGTTCCCGCTGTAAAAACTCCAGTTCTTTTTGTCGGGAAAGTTTCAGTTTTTCTTCGGATTCTTTGTTTGCATTTTCCAGCAAAACCATTTTATGTTCAAAATCTGAAGCAATCGTTTTTCGCAGGTTTTGCTCCAATTGCTGTTGCAGTTGCTTTTTTTCGGTTGCCAAACGTTCTTCAAAAACCAGGTTTTGCTGCCGCGATTTCTTGTCGAACTCTTCCTGTTTGCGCTGGTATTCTTCTTCCTTCTGCCGCGTGAACAAGATCATTTTGTCGCGCAGTTCTTTCTTGTATTCCTCGGCCATCACTTCCTCTATCGGGAAACTATGACCACAACCCGGACACTTTACTTCTGTTGCCATTGCAAGATATTTGGCTGAAAGATAGGCAATCGGCAACAAACCTAAAAATAGTGGTTACGCAGGTTTAAAAAAATCGAAGACGATTGTATAAGAGCGTTAATTCTATTTTCAAAATAATTTTGAATTTAATAAGTAAGCATATTATATTTGAACTTATAAAACTAATGACATGTGGCAAAAATCATTTTCTCTAACAACCAAAGAAGTAACAAAAGAAAAAATCTGGAGTGTTCTTACTGATATTAACAATTGGAACACTTGGGATAAAGACATCGAGTGGACAAAACTTGAAGGTGAAGCTAAATTAGGCGCTAACTTTTTTCTGAAACCTAAAGGCGGGCCAAAAACTAAATTAACGATTTCGATTTTTGACAAACCAAATGTGTTTGCAGATATTTCACACCTGCCTTTGGCAAAAATGCACACTATTCATACGTTTAGTGATACGCCCGTGGGCGTGAAAATAGAAGTAACTATTAAAGTTATCGGGCTGTTAACTTTTCTGTGGAGTAAAGTAATCGCGCAAAAACAAATTGACGGAGGCCTTCTGCAAACCAACCAACTGATTGAAAAAGCAAGATGATATTGAACAGGCATTGGATAGCAGTAATCTCGAAAGATCATGTTGTGAATGGTGTTTCCGGTGGTTTTATACAAGTATGCCATGGTAAACAAGCGCCTTTGAAACGGCTGCACCAGAGTGATTGGGTAATGATTTATTCACCTAAACTAACGATGGGGAACAGCAAAATGCCAGGCTTTTACGGCGATTGGGCAGGTAGCAGATGAAGTTATTTATGAGTTTGAAATGAATGAACATTTCCGGCCATACAGAAGAAAAATTAAGTTTTACCCAAGCAATGATATTAGCATTATTCCGCTGATCAATGATTTAGAATTTATCAGGGACAAAACCTCTTGGGGCTTTCCATTTCGGTTTGGTTTCTTTGAAATCGGAAAAAATGATTTTACTTTGATCAGTAGGCAAATGTTAAATCATGAATACGACAGATAATACTTTCAGCTTTGATGCAGCCGAAGACAGCTCAGGGTTTTTACTATGGCAGGTAACCAATTTATGGCAAAGGGAAATTAAGAAAGCGCTTGAGGCCTTTAACCTCACACATTCGCAATACGTACTGCTTGCCAGTACACATTGGTATGCTTTACAAAAACAGGAAGTAACCCAAATTTTGCTTTCTGTAAATACAAAGATCGACCCGATGACAACTTCTACTGTGTTGCGCACCCTTCAAAAAAAGGGATTGATAAAACGGGAAGAACACTTAACTGATACACGTGCTAAAACAGTTGTATTGACGGATGCCGGTAAAGAAGTAATTAAAGAAGCTGTAAAGGTAGTTGAAAAATTTGACAGTTTGTTTTTTGAGCCTGTTAAGCAACAAAGTATCCAATTTAATAAAAGCCTACTTGCTTTATTAAAGCAGTAAGCATAAAATTAGAAACTACTGCTTCAGTCAGATGCTTCTTTTAGCACCTAATTTTTTACCCTGTAAAAACAGCATTAATCATTTTATTTTTTTTATATAAGAATGGATATCTACGGCCAGGCTTTACAGGATTTTTACAACCAGCAACCCGAAGAAAAACTATGGCTCAACAACAATTACGGCGAGCCGGAAGAAATGCCGACAGAAGTTTTTTTTCGGGGAGAAGATGAAATGCCGGAAGCAGAATTACTGGCGCTGCAATTGTGCCGGGGAAAAGTACTGGATATTGGCGCCGGCGCCGGAAGCCATACTTTAGTTTTACAACATCGTGGTTTTGAAGTTACGGCGTTGGAAGTATCGCCAGGCGCAGCCGCCGTGATGCAAAAAAGAGGTGTAAAAACAGTCGAACAGCAGGACGTCTTTCAGTACAAAACCGAAAAATTTAATACGTTGCTTTTGCTGATGAATGGTATTGGTTTAACGCAAAACCTGGCAGGATTAGAACGCTTTTTGCAGCATGCCAAGCAACTGCTGCTGCCGGGCGGACAACTGATCTTTGATTCATCTGACATTACTTATTTGTATGAGGATTTGCCGTTGCCGAAAAACAAATATTACGGCGAGATCAGGTATCAATATGAATATAAAAACCAGCAAGGCAACTGGTTCAACTGGTTGTACATCGACCAGGAAACTTTGAAGGCTCATGCACAAAAGCAAGGCTGGAATTGTTTATCAGGATGATATGGATTTATACCTGGCAAGGCTAACGTTGGCCTGATTTGGAATGCTTCTTTTATCGCCTAAAATTTAATATTCTCCTTCTCCCCTAAAAAATAATTTAAAAAATATTTGTTTTATACGAATCCCTTCGTACGTTTGTATTACGAAAATATTCGTAACAAAAGGATGAACATCAAACCAACAGAAAGCGAACTGGAGATTTTACAGATTTTATGGAAGCATGATACCTGCACGGTCCGTGAAGTGAACGAGGAATTGAGTAAAATCAAAGGGACAGAAATCGGCTATACTACCACGCTGAAACTGATGCAACTGATGCATGAAAAAGGTTTGGTAGAACGTGATGCCAGCAATCGTACACATATTTACAAAGCTTTGCTGAACCAGAAAAAAACACAGAAAAGCTTGGTGAATAAACTAATCAACAGTGCTTTTAACGGCTCCGCATCACAATTGGTGATGCAGGCTTTAAGCGACCATCAATCTTCTCCCGAAGAACTGGAAGCCATTAAAAATTATTTAGATCAACTCAACCAAAAGTAACCGTTATGGAAATTAACCAATTCATACTTGCACTCAGCAAAACCTTGCCCGAATCTTGCTTGCAAAGTGCAGTAGTTTATCTGGTATTGCAATTGCTGTTTTTAGGATATAAAAGAAGCACGCCGTCTCTAAAGTTCAATCTTTATTATGCGGCTAACTTGTTTTTATTTATTGGATTTTTATACACTTTTTTCTATCATTACCAGCAAGTTCCGGTTACTTCTTTTAACAATAATTTATTCTCAAACAAAATTGGAAACCACATCCAAACGGTAACCATAAAGCCAAACTTGTGGATACAACTTAGTTTTTGGACAAGCCGTTACGCTTATTTGATTACTGCTTTCTATTTACTTGGATTATTATTTTGTGTACTGAAATTAACAATTGGCATCATCAATATCAGTTGGTTTAAAAATAACAAATACTTGAAATTGGATGATTATCTAACCAACATTTCAATTCAATTAAGTACAAAGTTTAGGTTGATAAAAACAGTACCGGTTTATATGTCGGACAAGATTTTTGTGCCGCTGACAATTGGTTTTATCAAACCCATGATTGTTTTCCCATTTGCACTGATCAACCATTTATCTGCGGAGCAAACGGAAGCTATTTTGCTGCATGAACTGGCACACATCAAGCGGGCGGATTATCTGTTAAATGTATTGCTTGGCGTCGTCCGTTCTTTCCTGTTTTTTAATCCTGTGGTTTGGATGATGGAACGCGAAATCAGCAAATACCGTGAACAATCTTGTGATGATTTAGTGCTCAACCTGACTTCCAACAAACTCGCTTATGCACAAGCTTTGCTGCTGATTGAAGAAAACCGCAGTACCCAATTAACGTTCGCTTTACCCTTCAACGGAAAAAAACATACGCTTTTAGACAGAATAAAAAGAATCACCAACATGAAAACAACCGAACCTTTACCCCAAAACAAATTGATTGTATTGCTGCTGGCTTTGACTACAATTGGAATATCTGTTGCCTGGAATTTACCGGTAAAAAAAGTTATAAAACAATTTACTGATCGTCATTTAACTCATGTTACAATTGTTGAAACAAAACCAGATTCTTCTAAAGTTAAGTTAGCTGCTAATATGATGTTTGTTCATAAAGCAACACATGGTTCTTCTAAAATAGAGATGATAGCAGATACGATCTTTATTGAACATCAACCAAGAAACAAAACAGGTGATAAATTTACTTTTCAAGGTAAAGAAATAGTTTATAGTCCATCTGTAGATACGGTTATCAAATCTAAAAACAAGTTTAAGATTGTGTTGGAAGATTCTACCGGCAATAAAAAAGAATACAACTCGATAGATGAATTGCCTGCGGATGCACAGAAGGAGTTTTTAAAAGAGAACAGGAAATTGAACCAGTTGCAAGGTTTTAAATATTTCCAGAACGCAGATGGCGAATTTCAAGTAATTCCAGGGTTTAACGATACCATCTCTTACAGCAGCCCCGAATGGAAAAAACAAGCAACAGCTATGCGCAAACAAGGGGAAGCCATGCGCAAGCAATTCAACAGCCCGGAATTTAAAAAACAGATGGAAGACATTAAAATTCAGGGCGAAGAAATACGCAAGCAATTTAACAGCCCAGAGTTTAAGAAACAGATGGAAGATATTAAGGTTCAGGGCGAAGAAATACGCAAGCAATTTAACAGCCCTGAATGGAAAAAACAGATGGAGACTTTGCGTTTGCAATCTGCACAAATTAGCAAACAAGGCGTAAAAATGCGTAAATATTATCTAAGCCCGGAATGGAAAAAGCAACAAAAAAAGATGCAAAAGGAAATAGAAAAATCTCAAAAAGAATGGAGAAATTCTAAGGATTTTCAGCCTCAACCCATAATCCCTGAAAAACCAAATCAACCAGAATAGTTAGGATTAGTTTATCAAAAAAAATCCCGATCAGACCTGACCGGGATTTTTTGTTTACCAATTTTTATCTGCTAAAAGAAGCATTTTAAAATGACCTCCTTAACGAAGCCATGGGTTTTATAAGCATTAAATACTATCTCTGTACGCCATGAAAATTTAATACAAAAAAAGAAAGCAAAATCCTCAATTTGCAAATTGAGGATTTTATATATATTTGTGTATGAAAGCGCACAATGGAATGAGACCCCACGATATAGTTGTGTTATTGAAAATCATTTCTATCGGGGATACCTGGCTGAATAAAGATTTATCAGAAAGCCTGTTTATCAGCTCTTCTGAAATTAGTGAATCGTTAAACCGCTCAAAAATTGCACGATTGGTTAGTTCCGACAAAAAGAAAGTGTTTAAGAATGCATTGTTAAAATTTATTGAAAATGGATTAGGTTTTGTTTTTCCGGCAGAGCCAGGATCAATTGAACGAGGCATTCCGACAGCACACAGCGCACCAGTATTTAAAAAATCGATTTTATCAGATGAAATATATGTTTGGCCAGCACCTAACGGCACGGCTAAAGGACAGGCCATCAACCCTTTATATCCCAATCAGGTTAAGGCAATTTTGCAGGATGAGAATCTTTACAACATGCTGGCCCTTGTGGATAGTATGCGCGTTGGAAAAGTAAGGGAGCGGGAAAAAGCACTGGAATTACTAACGCAAAATTTTGAGATGACTTATGCATGAAAACATAGTCAGGTTAAAAGCTGTAGCCTTGGCACTTAAAGGATTAAAACAGGAATATGCTTTTGTAGGTGGTGCCACTGTTTCCCTTTATGCAACCAACCCGGAACTTGCCGGAGAGATAAGGCCAACTGATGATATTGATGTGGTAGTAGAACTGGCATCTTATAAAGGATATGCTGAACTGGATGAGCGTTTACGCAATTTAGGTTTTGTGAATGATATCCGGTCGGGCATCATCTGCCGCTATACGATACAAGGAATTATAGTTGACGTAATGCCCACTGATCCTTCTGTAATTGGCTTTAGTAACCGCTGGTATCCGGAAGGTTTTGAAAGTGCTGTAAGCTACCAATTGGATCGCGCTACCATCCAAATTTTTTCATTGCCGTATTTTTTTGCCTCAAAGTGGGAAGCATTTAAGGGGCGTGGAAACAATGATTATCGTGCGAGTAAGGATTTTGAAGATATAGTTTACGTGCTTGAAAATGCAGACGACTTTGAAACTCAGATTCAAAATTCCCCCGAACATTTGAAGGTATATTTAAGGGATGGACTGAAGAAAATTATAAATCGCGATGATTTTGAAGAGGGAATTTATGCACATCTCACTGGTGGATACGGAGGAACAGGTGCTTATGATATCCGGCTACGGTTGAAAGCCTCATTGGATTTTTAGCAAGGTTAAAAACCACCAAAAAAAAAATCCCGATCAAAACTGACCGGGATTTTTTGTTTACCAATTTTTGTATGCTAAAAGAAGCATTGCAACTTAATGGCCAGAATGCCCGTCCTCACCATGTGCATGGCCATGAGAAAGTTCTTCTTCATTTGCCGGGCGGACATTTAAAATTTCACCTTTAAAATGCAAAGCCTGACCGGCCATCGGGTGGTTCAGATCTACCAAAACCGCATCTTCGGCAATAGAAACTACTTGTCCTTGCAAGCGGTTGCCATCGTTGTCCTGCAAGGGCAACATCGCGCCAACTGTCGGGATTTCTTCACTGCCGAACATTTCTTTTGGCAAACTGGCTACGGCTTCGTTGTCATATTCGCCGTAAGCATCTTCAGCAGTCAACCGAAATTCGTATGGGTCGCCGGTGCTTAAACCGTTCAAATGCTCTTCAAACTTGGGCAGCATCTGTCCGGCACCATAAATAAATGTCAACGGCTGCTCCTGGGTGGCACTTTCCACCAAACCTTCTTCGCCATTTTCCTGGTCAACGTACAGATCATAAGTTAATGATACAACGTGCTGTGGTTCAATTTTCATGTTTTTTTGGTGTGAGGATTGAGGTGCGGGGAGCGAGGAGAACGACCGCTTTACAAGTCTTTCCACTTCGCTCCCCGCTCTTTTCACCTATTCTACAATTTGTTTAAATGCTTCCGCTACTTCATCAACCGGCAGTTGGCAGGTTTTGTCTTTACAAACAAAAATGCTGTTTTTACTGCCGATTTTATCCTGCAACAAAGGTAAAGTTCCTTTTGTTCCGCCCAAGATAATTTTGTTAGGAAGATATTTTTTCTCGAATGCTTTCCGTTTTTCTTCCGCTTCGTTCCCGGTAATTACAATTTCATAAACACCAAAAACTTCCTCTAAAAGCAGCATCGCCCAGTTGGAAAATGAGGAACCGTAAGACGCCATCGTTTTTTCTACGTTGCGCAGCAGTTGTGCTGAAAGTTCAAGGTATTCTTGATGGTCAAAAAACAAACCTAATTTTTTCAGGTTTATGGCCATGACGGAGTTGGAAGCTGGAATTACATTGTCCATCACTTCTGTTTTTCTGGCAATGAGTTGCGCATCTTCATCGGAAGTATAAAAGAACATGCCAGTAGCTAAATCATAAAAATGATCGACTGCGTAATCGTTGATCTTCCTTGCTTCTAGTAGCCATTTCTCCTCAAAAGTAACTTCGTATAAACTGATCAAAGCTTCGGCGACCAAAGCATAATCATCCAGGAAAGCAGGCGAATCGTTGTTATGAACACGCTTCAGTTTTCCGTTTTGGTTTGACAGGTTTTGCAGGATAAAAGAAGCATTGCGGATGGCGGTTTCCAAATATTGCGGCTCGTCCAGCGCACGGTAAGCATCGCAATAACCTTTTAACATCAAACCATTCCAACCTGCTAAAATTTTATGGTCCAATCCCGGGCGAACACGTGTGCTTCTTTTAACCAGTATTTTTTGGCGTAATCCGTTGATCTTGGCCTGCAATTCATCCGCAGAAAACCCGAAATGTTCATCCAATTCGTCTATATCATCTTTGCGGAAAAAGATGTTGGTTTGCTCCTCTTCCCAGTTCCCTTCTTCTGTTACATGGAAATATTTGCAGAACAATTCGGCATCTTCACCTAAAACCTCTTCAACTTCCGCTTTGGTAAAGGTGTAAAACTTCCCTTCTACGCCTTCGCTGTCGGCATCCAAAGCGGAGTAAAAACCGCCTTCGGGAGAAGTGAGTTCCCGTTCGATAAAAGTTAAAGTTTCTGCAATAATTTTCGGATACAAAGGATCAACGGCAAACGTAAACGCCTCGGCATAAAGGCTAACCAACTGCGCGTTATCGTACAGCATCTTTTCAAAATGCGGCACATGCCATTTTCCATCAACCGAATACCGGGCGAAACCGCCGCCAATTTGGTCATAAATGCCGCCAAAAGCCATTTTTTCTAACGTTACCCGAACGCTCATGTTTACGGCTTCGTCCTGCATCAAATGTGCGTAACGCATCAGGAACTGCCAGTTGTTGGGCATCGGGAATTTTGGCGCACGTTTTAGGCCGCCTTCCACCATATCAAAATGGCGTTTCCAGGGATCTACAATCGATTCCAGGTCAGCTTTTGTATATGCTTTTGCTTCTTTTACAAACTCAAATTGTTCGTATTTGTGGATACCTTCTGTTAAACGGACGGCATAATCTTCGGCTTCCTGTGGCTTGTCTTTCCAAAATTCGGCTAGGTTTAAAAGGATGTTCAGCCAATCTTTTTTGGGGAAATACGTGCCGCCGTAAACCGGGCGCTGATCGGGCAGGCAAATACAATTGAGCGGCCAGCCGCCTCGGTTGGTCATAAGTTGAACGGCGCTCATGTAGATTTGGTCCACGTCCGGCCGTTCCTCCCGGTCCACTTTGATGCACACAAAAAAGCGGTTCATTACTTCGGCAACCTGCTCGTGCTCAAAGCTTTCGTGCTCCATCACATGGCACCAGTGGCATGCGGAATAACCTATACTGACCAGCAATAACTTGTTTTCGTCTTTTGCTTTTTGCAGTGCTTCGTTCCCCCAGGGAAACCAATCTACGGGGTTGTTGGCGTGTTGCTGTAAATAGGGCGAAGTGGAACTGATGAGACGGTTGGCCATGATGCTGTTTTTATCGGTATAAAATTGGTGTTGATAATACCTCGAAAATGGGTTTTGGTTTTAAAGCCTCACCCTAAATCCCTCTCCAAAAGAGAGGGACTTGAACGCATGTGCAGCTAACTCCCTCTCCTCTGGAGAGGGCCGGGGTGAGGCTTTTGAGAGATTTAGGGTGAGGCTTTTTGAGCTGAGGCCTTTTGCTTTTGAATTTTTCTAAACATTAAAAGCCCGAACCTTGTTGCAACACAAAAAACAATAGAACATGACAGAAGTTAAAGCTTACGCGGCAGAAAAAGCCGAAGCACCATTAGCACCTTTTCAGATAGACCGCCGGGAACCCGGCGCTGAGGATGTGGAAATTAAAATTTTGTATTGCGGTGTTTGCCACTCTGATATCCACACTGCCCGGAATGAATGGGGCGGTACGCAATACCCGGTTGTTCCCGGACACGAAATTGTAGGAAAAGTTACCCGTGTTGGTGCAAACGTAACCAAATTTGCAGCAGGTGATACCGTTGGTGTGGGTTGCTTTGTAGATAGCTGTGGCCATTGCAACAACTGCAAAGAAGACCTGGAGCAGTATTGCGAGAATGGAAATACACAAACTTATAATTCCCAATCCCAGGATAAAAAGACCATTACTTACGGCGGTTACTCCTCTCATATTGTAGTTACGCAGCATTTTGTGCTGAATGTTTCTGACAAGTTACCGCTTGAAAAAGTAGCGCCTTTGTTATGTGCCGGCATCACTACGTATTCTCCTTTAAAACATTGGGGCGTAAAGGCAGGTGATAAAGTTGCCGTAGTTGGTTTGGGCGGATTAGGCCACATGGCTGTAAAACTGGCGGCTTCTATGGGAGCAGAAGTTACCATGCTTAGCCGTTCGCCTTCCAAAGAAAAAGATGCGCATGAATTGGGCGCACATCATTTTGAACTGACCACCGATCCGGAAAACATGAAAAAGATGGCCAATACCTTTAATTTTATTGTGGATACCATTTCGGCAGAACATGACTACAACGAGTATTTAGCTTTGTTAAAAACCAATGGTGTGATGATCTTGCTGGGTGTTCCGCCTACATCATCTGATGTTCATGCTTTTTCTTTGATCGGAAACCGTCGCAGTGTGGTTGGTTCTTTGGTTGGAGGGATTAAAGAAACGCAAGAAATGCTGGATTACTGTGCCGAACATGGCATTACTTCGGATGTGGAAATGATTACTATCGATCAGATCAACGAAGCTTATGAACGCACATTGAAAGGTGATGTGCATTACCGTTTTGTAATTGATATGGCTTCTTTAAATTAATTAAAAAAATACCTCACAAAAAAAGCATGGCAAATTTGCCATGCTTTTTTTATGGATGTAAAATTTACTTCTGTGCTAAAATTTCCACCTGTTCTATCACCGGGGCTTTCGACAATAATTCTGCTGCGTTTGCCATCAAATTTTTGGCAATTTCTCCGGCTAAATGGGCTTTGCGGCCTTCTTCTTCATTAAAAGTATCAAAAATACCAAAAGTAGAAGGGCTTAATTTCAAAGCATACCAACTTACCGTTCCGGGTTCCTGTTGGGCAAGTGCTAAAGCTGATTTTAAAAAATCTTCTACAGCTTGTTCTTTGCCAGGTTTGGCTTCTACTCTGGCTAATAATGCAAATGGGGTCATATTATCGGTTTTAAATATGTTTTAAACAACTTTTTATAAATTGATTTGTTTTTTGACTTCTGATAATCAATACAAAAACCCCATAAAAAAATCCTGCTGTTAATTTGACAGCAGGATTTTTAGGTGATAAAAGAAGTATAATAATTAATGCACTACTTTACTTTTGTAAACAGTGTGCGTTCCTGCACGTGATTTTCCTTTATCTGTTTCGTTGCCAATTACATAACCGGCACCAGCGCCCAAAGCGCCGCCAACTAAAGCACCTTTAACACCGTGGCCAATCAAAGCACCGCCCAAAGCACCGGCACCACCACCGATGATGGCCCCTTTTGCCCGTTTGGACATGCCATGCCGGGTTTTGGTTTTAGTAACATACTTTTTACCATTTTTATAGTAAGTATGCGATGCAGTTTGTGCCTGCACTACAGGCGCAGCGGCAGATAACGTAAAAAATACGGCAAAAATTAAAATGAGGTTTTTCATGAATGAGTGTTGTTAAATTTTTTTAATTAAGATAAGATGTTAAACAAATAAATACCTGTTTAACGGAGTGTGGCGGATAAGGTTTAATACTTGTGCTGTAATGATGTAAATGACCGCACAAAAGCTGTTAGGCTAATTTTCAGAACCGACTTAATATTTATATCCTACATCAAAGTTTATTGTTGCGGAAACTCTGGTTCTTTAATTAGTTTTTGATCTAAGAACTGGATTGTAAATAAGCTGATCAAAGCAAAAAGCAAAGCCCATTTATAAGCTAAAATTGCTTTAACTAATTGAGAAGCAACCTGATGGTTGACAAAAGACAACAGGGTATAAGCGCCAACAGTGATTGGTATTAAAATCAATAACACCAATATATAAAATTTAACATCGCTGGTACGGCTTGTTGCTGCCTGAACACTTTTGGCTACTTTTGCTGAAAAATTGTAGGGCAAGCCACCTTCCGGTCCTTTTTTTAACGCTTGAAATAAACGCCTGTAAATTTCAAAATCTTCTTTCTGGCTGGCTGAAAGTTCAGTATCTGTTGCAGATAAGCTTTCTTCCAACAACTTTTGGATCTCATCATCATGAAGCTTTTTCATATCCTCTCGTTTTTTAAATCTGTTTGCATTTTTTCTTTTAACAATTTTCGCGCCCTGAAAAGGTAGCTTTTTACCGTTCCTTCCGGCATTCCGGTTATTTGTTCAATCTCCTGACAGGTAAATTCATTTAAATGATACAAAGTTAGCACTGTACGATATTGCACCGGCATTTGTGCAATTAGTTGGTTAATATATGCCGATGTGTCTTTTTTAATTAAGGTTAATTCAGGCGTTTCGTTCGTAAAATGATAGCTTTCGATATTGTCAGGATAATCGCTTAGCTGTTCTTTTTTATACTTACGCAAATGGTTGATGGCTGTTAAATAAGCAATACGGGCAATCCAGGTAGATAATTTAGATTGAAATGCAAACCGGGGCAAGCTTTTATGGACTTTGATAAAAACCTCCTGGCAAATATCTTCCATCTCTTCTTTTTGATTGATTAGCCGGTTAACTACATAAAAGACAAGCCTTTCGTATTGCTTTACCAATAACTCAAAAGCTTTGAGATTGCCTTTTAATATATCGGAAACAACTTCCCTTTCATTAAACATACTGATTAGTCACCCGTTTTAGCTTTTTGGTTACAGATAAAATAAATTTATTTTTTGCAACCGTTGCATGTTTCAAATTGACTACTGGTTAAATTTAAAAATTTCGCACATGCAAAACATTGATAATATCATCAGCACAATTGTAGTATTTGCAACTTTTGCTGTAGTGATCATCGCCATACTCAACTTCATTTTAAAAATGCGTATTCTTAATTTGGGTTATAAGGATGAAACCTATATTAAGCTACTTTCAAAATCAATCGAATATAAGGAGAGCACTCTTAAATGGGCTATTTTGCTTTTTTTTGGCGGGCTTGGCCTGATCGTAATCAATTTTATCCCCAATCCTGCAGCTTATGAATCTCCTTTACCTTATGGAACAGAAGCTATATTTCTTGCAGCCGGTTTTATGTGCTATTACTTCATCGCCCGAAAGGAAAATAAAAATAGTGATTAGTACAATTTAAATTTTTAGGCTGATTTAGGAAAATCTTTTCTAAATAAACCCTCCAACTTCCTACTATCTAAAATTAAAAAAGTTAAAATCCTTGCAGGGAACCTACATGCTTTTTTTACGGCATAAAATCTTACACGCCATTTTATTTCGAAAACAAAATGAAAATCAACACTTACCTGTTTTGCATATTTCTATTCATTTATGGAAGTATTTATTTTACTGAAAATGCAATAGCACAAACCAAGCTGCCCATGTGTCAATTAATTGGAATTGTTGCAGATTCGGCAACAAAAAAACCAATGGATTTTGTTACTTTAAGTTTAAGATCTGATAGAAATATACCCGTAAAAACAGCACTAACTAAAAGCGGCGGAGCGTTCGCATTAGAGATTTTAAGCCCATCGAAATATCAGCTCGTATTGATTTTTACAGGATATCAAACCAAAACCATAATAATCGAAAATAAAGACAGCACCGCAAAACTGATTAATTTGGATACTGTTTTTATGGCACCAAAAACAACCCGGTTAGAAGAAGTTACCATTACAACTGACCGCCCGATTATTAAGCAGCAGGCAGACCGGATTACTTACAACCTGCAAGCTGACCCTGAAAGTAAGGGCAGTAATGTTTTGACGATGATGCGCAAAGTCCCCTTTATTTCGGTTAATGCCAATGACAATATTTTATTAAAAGGCAATGCGAGTTTTAAAGTGCTGATCAACGGCAAACCTTCTGGTATGGTAGAAAGCAACTTAAAAGCGGTTTTGCAAAGTATGCCTGCTTCTACCATCCAAAGCATAGAAGTGATCACTAATCCGCCAGCTAAATACGATGCAGAAGGGATGGCTGGGATCATCAATATTATTACTAATAAAAAGATAGATAACGGATACAAAGGCACGGTAAACTTTAATGAAAACTTTCCGGCAGGCGGGCCTGGAATCGGTACTTCCTTTTCTGCAAAACAAGGCCGGTTCGGCATTAGCGGTTATGGTGGTGCAAGTACCTATTCTTCTCCTTTGGCACAATATGCAAACAACCGCACTACTTTCGGCTCAGATGCAACAAGTTTGGTTCAAAATGGCAACATACAATCAAAAAACAGGAACGGCTATTTTGGTACTGAAATAAGTTATGAAATAGATTCACTCCATCTGATTTCCGGTCAATTCAGCATAAATGGCAATCATTTGGATGGGCATACTTATCAAATGTCAATGCTTAGAAAAGCGGTCAACTTGCAGCGTTATGACCTGGACAATTCAAACAATGGCGGCGGCAACGGAATGGATGCAAGTATAAATTATCAATTGGGTTTTAAAGCTGATAAAAACAGGCTGCTTACTTTTTCCTACCGCTATTTAAACTACGGCAATAATCAGCATAGCAACCTTACAATAACCAACACTATAAATTATAACCAGCCGGATTACCAGCAGGATAATAATACCCAAACTTCAGAACAAACTTTTCAGATTGATTATGTACATCCCGTAAAAATGCTAAACATTGAAGCAGGGATAAAAGGCATCTTACGCAACAATACAAGTGATTATCAATACCTTTTATATCATTCATCCAGCGGCTTATTTGAACCCTATCCGGATTTTTCTGATCAGTTTAATTATAGTCAAAACGTATTCAGTGCTTATAATTCCTACCGTTATGGTATAAAAAGCTGGAGTTTTAGTGCAGGAATACGCGCAGAGCAAACTGTTGTTGATGCTGACTTTATTTCTACAGCTTCCACTGTTAAGCACCATGTTTTCAATCTCATTCCAACAGTTTCTGTAAATAAAGAATTTAAAGATAGAAGCAGCTTGAGCTTTGGTTTTAACCAGCGGATTAAGCGGCCTAATATCAGAAGGCTTAACCCATTTGTAGACCGCTCAAACCCTGATTTTACATCAAGCGGCAATCCAAAGTTACAAAATGTGTTGATCAATAATTTGCAGTTAAGTTATAGCAAGTCCAAAAAACTATCGGTTACAGTTGCCTTAGGATATTCCTTTATCGGGAATATTGATCTTAGAACTTCTACATTTGATACCTCTGCCAATATTACCCGCATCACTTATCAAAACACAGGTAAAGCTTATAGATCGGGAATTGATTTCAATATCAGTTACCCTATCAATAAAAATTGGAATATGAGCGTAAACGGTAATGTTGCTTATTTTGAACTATCAGGATTGGTAAGTAATACCGTAATAGAAAACAAGTTACTGACAAGTAATGTTTCTATATCATCCGGCTATAATTTTAAACAGGGATGGCGTTTGAATGCAAGTTTAACTTTTATCAGCCGTAATCCAACTGACTTGCAAGGAACAACCAATGGTTTTGTCCGCTCGTTATTTAGTTGTAACAAGGAACTGATAAAAAATAAACTTTCTTTTGCTGCTTCGGTAAATAATCCATTCAACAAATACAGAAACAACTTAACAGAAACAAAAGGGCCAGATTTTACGCAGGTAGGTATCAGCCAGGATTATTTCAGATCATTTGGCCTTAGTTTAAATTATAATTTTGGAAAGCTAAAGCAAGATGTTAAGAAAAACAAAAGGGGAATCAACAATGATGATGTTTCAAGATGAGATAATCAGGATTTACAAGTATAGCCTACAGTAATAATTTAGAGTTACTAATATAAGAGTGTTCGAAAGATTTTTTTTGTCATACTGAGAGCCTGTTTAAATTCATTCAAGAAAAAATGTTAATGCTTCTTTTACCC
>JAABUS010003646.1_pt1 | contig 24368 bp, 19 predicted proteins | sample 5560161 | NCBI WGS metagenome assembly JAABUS01 (sample SAMN10711885, study PRJNA513376) | rock metagenome | isolation source: Antarctica rocks | place: Antarctica: Victoria Land, Trio Nunatak nord | collected 2016-01-04
TTCGGCTCACCGGTGCCCAAGGAAGGGAGCCGGAGGCGGCCCCTAGACCGGGCAGCTCCTGTGAAACCTGCTTTAGCGGAAGAACTCGACCGGGACCTGGTCCAGGCTGGCCCTGGCCCAGTCGGTATCGACGTTGGCCAGATCCATCGCCGCGGCGTCGTTGAGCAGCATCCCCAGCGCGATGTAGACCTTCATCCGCACCGGGTCGAGCCCGGTGATCGCGGCGACCGCGTCCCAGTGCCGGCCAAAGGCCGCCCGGACCGTCTCGCGAACCGCATCGTCGCCGCAGGCGGCGAAGCCCTGCATCTGGAGCAGGAGCCGCGTCCGGTCTGCCAGCAGTCGTCGGTACTCCTCGGCCATCACGGCCAGAGCCGCCTCGCCGCGCAGGTCGCCGGCGGCCGCGACGATGCCCCGGGTCATCTCCTCGAAGGCCTCGGCGACGACCAGGCGGAAGAGTTCCTTCTTGGTGCCGAACAGTCGGTAGATGTACGGCTGGCTGATGTCGGCGCGCCGGGCGATCGTCTCGGCGGAGGTCCCGTGGAGCCCGGTTCGGGCGAACTCCTTGGCCGCGATCGCGAGTATCTGGGCTCGGCGCTCGAGGCCGGTCATGCGCTGCATCTGGTCTCCGCTCCCATTGACGTAGTAGTTAGTGCATGATAACATCGCCGTCATTATGTGTTGTAAGTAACAGATAACTACATGGTTGGTCCCAGGCTGGTCCCCAAGGTTCATGGCTCCGCGCCGGTACGGCGCGAGGTCGAAGGAGATTCCGATGACCATCGTCTTCGTCCATGGCAACCCTGAGACCCCCGTAGTGTGGGACCTGCTGGCGGCCCGGCTCGCCGAGGCCGGGTACGACGACCAGGTCCGGCTGTCGCCGCCGGGCTTCGGCACGCCGGTGCCGGACGGGTTCGGCGCGACGGTCCTGGAGTATCGTGACTGGCTGATCGGCGAGTTGGAGCGGCTCGACCAACCGGTCGATCTCGTTGGGCATGACTGGGGCGGTGGGCACACGGTCAACGTCGCCATGACGCGCCCGGACCTGCTCCGGAGCTGGTGCTCCGACACCATCGGGCTGTTCGATCCGGATTACGTCTGGCACCCACTCGCCCAGGGCTGGCAGACGCCCGGCGAGGGCGAGGCCGGGCTCGAACGCATGCTCGCCCAGACACCTGAGGAGCGGGCAGTGCGGTTCACGTCCAACGGGATGGACCCCGCCATCGCCCGGCGGCTCGCCGAAGGTCTCGATGAGCGGATGGCTTCCGTCATCCTCCCGCTCTACCGCTCCGCCCGGCAGCCGGTGATGGCTGACCTCGGTGCCAACCTCGCGGCCGCCGCGGCTCGGTCAGGGCTCGCCATCATCCCGACGGAGGACCCGACCTCGGGCACGCTCGAGCAGCGGCGACGGTCGGCGGCGCGGGCCGGCGCCCGGGTCGAGATCCTCGACGGGCTCAGCCACTGGTGGATGACCGAGGGTGAGGGCCGGCGCGGCGCGGCGGCCCTCACCGGTTTCTGGTCCTCCCTGTAACCCATCAACGGCCCATCCCGGCACGGCCAGGCCGTTCCACTCGTTGCCACAAGCGCGCGACATCCACCTACCACCGATACAGGAGACTCCGATGATCAACTGGACCAAGGACGACCTCGATCGCTTCCTCGCCGAGGACCCGGGCGGGCCGGTCGTGATGCTGAACCTGCTCCGGTTCCAGCCCGATGGCGGCCGCGAGAAGTACATGGCCTACGTCGCGGGGTTCGCGCCCCTCAACGAGCGCTACGGGATCGAGGTCGTCTACGCCGGCGGTGGCGGCCGGGCGCTGATCGGCGAGACCGGTCAGGAATGGGACACCGTCGCGCTGGTGCGCTACCCGAGCCGGCAGGCGTTCGGCGAGATGACCCGCGACCCGGACTACCTCGCCATCGAACACCTGCGGACCGAGGCGCTCGTTGAATCGGTGCTACAACCAACCGTGCCGCTCATGGGGTAGCGCGGCGGTGCTGGCTGTCACCGTCATCCGCGGTTCAAGTCTGGCCTGAAACGGCTCGGACTTAGGGACGGCCCGGAGCATTGAGACGGCGTCGGCTGACTTGTTCAGCCGACCATTCTGAGACCCGCTGTCAGCGCGTTCTCGGAACTGAGGAGCCGTGGCACGCGCATAGCGGGCATGGGAGACTCAGAGGCGAGCCTGCGATTCAAAGTCTCAGGGCGCGTCATGCGGCAACCTCGAGGGGGGCGCGTGAACCAGGACGCCATCATCCAGTACGTCACGGACACGTTCACGGGTGTCGATGTCGCCAGGCCAACCGACGGCCCTGGTGCGGGCGACACCTTCTTCTCCTATGACCCCCAGCACGACCTCGATCCAAAGCGCCGGTTTCCCTTCGCCACGATCGTCACCAAAGACTACAGCGACTTCGACGAGGCCTCAGATCTGAATCGCCCCGATGTGTTTCGACTCAACGTTGGCGTGAGCAGAGACACCTTTCGGGCGCTCCTTGGCCATCCGCCCGAGGACAGTCCCGAGAGCACCGACCATGACTTCACGGCCCTGGACCGGCTGATGCCACATCCGGCGTACGCGCGGCAATCGTGGGTGTGTGTGCTCAACCCAGGTTCGGAGACCTTCGAAGCGATCAAGCCCTTGCTGGCCGAAGCCCACTCCAGAGCCGTCAGCCGGCACGCCAGCGGTCAGACCAGTCGCGACTGAGTAGCCACCCCACCGAAACCGCTTCTCATCCCATGTCTCCCTCGACGCGTTGATCGGCGAGCACCGCGTCGACCACGCGCCGGGCCTCGGCCGCCTTGGCGGGGTCGACGTCGTCGTAGGTAATGAGGGCCTTCCAGAGCGCCCAGCCTCGGCCCCGCGCCCAGGTGGCGTCATCGACCGCCAACGCCGCGCGGAAAGCGCCCCGGCTCGCGCCCGACAGCAGCGTCCAGGCGATCACGACATCGCAGGCCGGGTCGCCGACGCCGCAGGTTCCGAAGTCGATCACGGCCGCCAGCCGGCCGTCCCGCACGAGCAGGTTGCCGGCGGCGACGTCGCCGTGGAACCAGACCGGCGGACCGTGCCACGGCGCGGCGAGCGCCGCATCCCAGACCGACAGCGCCGCGGCACCATCGATCCGGTCGCTCAGTGTCTCGACGGCCTCTCTGGTCTCCGCGTCGTAGTGCGTCAGCGAGGCGCCGCGGTAGAAGCTGTGCGAGCCCGCCGCCGGCCCACCGGTCGGGTCGACCGTTTGCAGGGCGACGAGGAACCGGGCCAGATCCTCCGCGAACCGGGTCAGGTCGTCGATCCGGTCCAGCGTGGCGTTCTCGCCGTCCAGCCACCGGTTGACGGACCACGGCCACGGGTAGCCCTCGCCGGGAACACCCGCCGCAACCGGCGCGGGGATCGGCAGGGGCAGCCGTGGCGCGAGGACGGGCAGCCAGCGCTGCTCCTTCTCGACGGCCACGACGTAGCCCGCGGCGCTGGGCAGCCGCGCCGTCAGCTCGTCGCCAAGGTGGAAGGTCCGGTTGTCCCAACCGCTGAGCACGACCGGCCGGACGGGCAGGTCGGCCCACCGCGGGAACTGCTCGGCGATCAGGCGGCGGACGAGCGAGACGTCGATCGTGACGGGTTCGATGGTCATCGGTCAGCGGTGCTCCCTGGGCTGGTCCAGGCGACAATGGTGACCATGATGGCGCCGACCCAGACGCCACCCCGGGAGACTTCCCCTGAAGTTCCCGAGGCAAAGCGCAGAGTTGGCCCGGTTCGCCGGCAAGTCTAGCCGAGACTCTTCATCGGGCGCCGGAGGATCCTTCTCACTGAGGTCGTCCGGCCGTTGGGCCGGTTGTCGATCAGCCCGCCAGGCCAACGCACTGGAGGACCTCCGCCACCACGTCGTCCAGCGGGGCGCTGGTGTCGATCTCATGACTGGCGCCACGTCGCAGCAGGGGCTCGATGGTCCGTTGAAGGTCCAGCGTGCGGGCGACCTCCTCCGGGCGCTTCCCGTACGGGTTGTTCGTCCGGGTGGCCAGCCGCTCGACGAGCACCGCGACGGGCGCCGTCAGCAGGATGACGTGGTCCAGCTGCGGGTAGAAGCGCCCCTGGTTCGGCGCACACCCGGCGAGGAACAGCACCTCTCCATCGTTAGCGGACAGCAGCTCCTGGATCCGGTCCTCGTCCCAGACCCAGTCCTGCCCCGGCTCCAGGCCGGTCGGCTCGTCCTCGGGGACGGCGACCAGACGGGACAATCCGCCGTAGTCCGTGTCGACCGCGCGGTAGCCGAGCGCGGCCAGCGCCGCGATCACCGCGGACTTGCCGGTTCCCGACATGCCCGTCAGCAGGATTCGCTTCATGTCACCTCCTCCGATGGCGTGATCCACCGGGATAGTCATAACACCGGCTGGGCCGACCGTCGGTCCTGGTCTTCCTGCCCCTACCATCATGGACTTCGCCGGAGTCTGGACAGCTCCTACGCTCGTCGGTACCGTACACACCCCGTATCGGGATAGCATCGAGTCGACACTGACAACAGGTGGAGCCTGCGAATATGGTTGCCGATCTCGAGCTACCCGCCGAGGCCCGGGAAGAACTGGGCGCGCTTCCCTCTCGTGAACGCAAGGCCGTCGAAAACGCCTTGACCAAGCTGCACGAACTGCGTGGGTCGCCTGGCTACCCACACAGTAGTCAAGTTCAAGGGACCGACCTCCGTGAGCTACGGCCCCGCCGTGGACACTCGCCCTGGCGAGCGTTCTACAAGCGATAGTCGGATGGTCCGATCGTCGTGGCAGCGATCGGACCGGAAGCAGAGCACAATCGTCGGGGTTTCGACCGTGCGGTGAAGACAGCGCTCGATCGCTTGGCAATCCGGGAGGTTACATGACCGATCAGCTACGCAAGACCAGTTATACGTTGGATGAAGTGATTGACGATCACAAGCGCGTAGACCCCGAGTTCGCTGCCTGGTGGGAGCGTAGCGCCTTTGCCCGCGACGTCTCGCACGCATTGATTCGCTACCGTGTCGACCACGGGCTCGACATGGATCAACTCGCGGAGCGGCTCGGCGTCGACCCGGAGGTGGTTGGAGTGCTGGAGGATGGCGAGGACGACCCCGACATCCAGACCCTGCGGCTGCTCTCGGAGCGGCTGGGACTGCGGTTCACGCTCGACATCCACCCCGGCCCCACATCGGGCGTCGAGGTCATCCACTCGGTCGCCTGACGCTGCGCCGGCTCCTGGACGCCTCGTCCGGGACGCCACGGGCCTCGACCCCTGCGCCTCCCACTCCTTCGCCGGCTCGATCACGGCCGATTGCTCCGGTCCGTGGGCCATCCTTCAAGGGTCCTGAGGGGACCTGTCAGCGGTCGAGCGGTAGCCTTCCAATCGCGGACTGACCGGGGCGCAGCCCCGCCTGTTCGTGAAAGGAGCAGTCTTGCCAGATCCCTTGCCTCAGCTGGTGAGCTCTTCTTCGTGATGCACAGACGTAACTCCAAAGGACCGGTCGCACCTCCACCCAGCGCATCTTCTCCAGATCTTCAGCGGCGAGCTGATCGTCGGCTCGAGGTCGTCGCCGGCTGACGCGATGGCTCTTGGCGGGGAGATGAGTTCCGTCTGCGGCTGATCGACGCGGGCGTCAATCGCCGGTGGGGCAATGGAGCCCGACGTGCAGCGGTCGGCGATCGCTCCAGTCAGGTCCAGGAGGGGGCGACGCATCGACCGGGTCATTGACTGACGGTCCTGCGCAGCGAGTGCAGGGCGTCGGACAGAAGCTCCCGTAGGGATCGGCTCTCGGCCGGCTGCGTCCAGCGTTGGACCGCCGTCTGCTCCACGAGCATACCGGCGCTGGCCGTGAGGAGCGAGGTCTCGTCGTCGAGACCTCGCGCGCGGAGCGCGGCGGCGATGGCGTCGGTGAGCGCAGCCCTCTTGCTGAGCTCGCGCTCCCGCAGCTCTGGGTTGGCGTCGATGATCCTGTGGCGGCGCGTCACGGCGGCGCGGCGTTCCTCGAACATCGTGTCAGCAGCGGCCTGCAGGGCGCCCACGACCGCGTCGAGCGGCGGCACGGTGTCGGCGCAGGCGGCGACTCCGCTTACGATCTCTTGCTGAAATTCTGAGCTCAGGCCAAAGAGCACTTCTCGCTTGTCGGCGAAGTGGTTGAAGAACGTTCGCTGCGTAAGCCCCGCCCGTCGGGCGATCTCGGCGACCGTCGTGCGCTCGAACCCCTGTTCATCGAAGAGCTCGAAGGCGGCAGTTTGCAGGCGCTCAAATCCGTCTGGTTCCCATCGCGGCATGCCTCGAAGTGTATCGATTGCACGACGTGCAGTCAATCGTGCTACAGTGATTGCATTGAATGCACTCACCGTTGTCGGCCAGCCGGGCTGACGCGGCCATAAGGGAGATTCGGCCATGCGCGTGTTCGTTACCGGTGCCTCAGGGCACATCGCCTCCGCGGTCATCCCCGAACTGCTGTCCGCCGGTCACGCCGTCACCGGGCTGGCCCGCTCGGATCTCGCGGCCACCGCCGTGCAGTCGCTTGGCGCCGACGTGCGACGAGGCGATCTGGACGACCTCGGTGGCCTGAGCACGGCGGTCCGGGAGGCTGACGGCGTCATCCACCTCGCGTTCAAGCACGAGGAACAGCAATCGGGCGACCTGGCCAGCGCGGTTGCCGCCGACCTGCGAGCGATCGAGACGATGGGCGCAGCGCTCGAGGGGTCGGATAAGCCCTTCATTGGGACGAGCGCGACCGGCGCGCTGGCCCTCGCCGGATTCCAGGGACTGCTTACGGAGCACGACGTGCTGCCCGGCGGTCCGCGGATCGACGCCGAGAACACCGTCATCGCCCTCGCCGGGCAGGGTGTGCGGTCCTCGGTCGTCCGGCTGCCGCCGACGGTGCACAGCCTCGGCCGTTACCCCTTCATCTCAGGCCTGATCGCCATCGCCCGCGCGACGGGGGTTGCCGGCTACCTGGGCGACGGGAACAACCGCTGGCCGTCCGCCGACACGCGCGACGTCGGTCGCCTCTATCGCCTGGCGCTCGAATCCGCGCCCGCGGGATCCCGGCTGCACGCCGTCGCCGAGGAAGGCATCGCCCTCCGCGACATCGCCACGGTGATCGGCCGCCAGCTCGGCGTCCCCGTCGCGCCCGTCGCCACCGAGAACGCCGACCGGCACTTCGGCCACCTGAGCATGTTCGTCGGCCTCGACAACCTCACCTCGAGCCAGATCACCCGCGACCTGCTCGGCTGGACGCCGACCCAGCCCGGCCTCATCTCGGACCTCGACCAGGCGCAGAAGTTCGCGGTCGAGGTCGACACGACAGCCGCCGGGTAGCGCCCACCTCAACGACGCCCAGGTTCCGACCCCGCCATTCCCACGAGACAGGAGGACACGACGATGCCCGGAACATCTCACACGGCCCTGGAGACGCCGATCGAAGGACTCCTCGCGACGCCACCCGCGGCCTTGCCGTTCCTGGCGAACGCGCAGGTCAGGTCGTTCATCCTCGAGCGCCCACAGGGCAACGCGATCGTCTACAACTCCCCCGGTCTGAGCGAGGCCATGGACGAAATCCTTGCCCTCGGCGACGCGACCCGCCTCCTGATCAACCACGCCCACGAGGCGATGTACGGCACCCCTCGGCTGGACGTGCCGGTGTTCGTCCACGAGCGCGACCGAGCGGAGACCGCCCGGGGCCTCCCGGTCGCGGGCACCTTCGCCCACCGGCAGATGATCGACGACGACCTCGAGGTCATCCCCACCCCCGGTCACACACCCGGCACGACCTCGTACCTCTGGGACAGCGGCAGGCACCGCTTCCTGTTCACCGGCGCCTCGCTCTGGGTCGAACACGGTGACTGGAAGGCCGTCGTGCTGGGTGACACCGACCGCGCCGCGTTCCTCGACAGCCTCCGGCTGATGAGCGACCTCGATTTCGACGTGCTGGTCCCGTGGGTGGCAGTGAAGGGCGAGCCCTCCATCAACGTCGTCACGCGTGACGACGCCCGACGGCGGATCGCCGCCGTCATCGCTCGCGTCGAAGCCGGCGGCACCTCCTGATCCTCACCGAATCACCCAGCCACACGAACTCGATCGGCGTCATCGACGCCTCGTCCTGCGTCGTCATGACCGATCGACGACGCAGGACGAGCCATCGGTCGACGACTCCGTCTCCCAGGCAGATATGGCATCCTTCGCGCTGTTCGCGGACGAACGTGGGGAGCCTGCGCACCGATGCCGAAGACACCGAGCCGGGACATCACCGAGCGGTACCTGCGCGACCTCTGGTCGGCCTTTCGCTTGGGGACGAAGGAGACATCCGGCTATCCGGCGCTGACGAATCTTCTGAACGAGGTCGGTGGGGACCTCAAGCCACGGGTCCGGGCCATCAACCATCCGGGACAGCAGAAGGTCGGTATTCCCGACTTCGGTCTCTTTACCCAGCAGCAGCTGCGGAACGTGGACGACGACGCCTTGACCGCCCTCCTTGCGGGGCCGGCGGAGCGCGGCCTTCTCGAGGTCAAGGGCTTCAACGACGATGTCGTGAAGATCGCCGGGACCGAACAGGTCGGCCGGTATCTGGAGCGATCCGGTCTCGTGCTCGTCACCAACTACTGGGACTTTCTCGTCGTCACGCGGGGTCAGGACGGGGCGCTGGTCCTCGGCGACCGGTTCCAGCTCACGCCATCGGCCAAGGTCTTCCAGGGCGGACTCGCCGACCCTGCTTCGCTGGCCCAGGAACAGGGCGATGGGCTGGTCGATTTCCTGCGCCGCACCATGCTACGCAAGGCGACGCTGGCTGATCCGGCCGACGTCGCCGATCTCCTTGCCAACTACGCCCGCGACGCCCGTCGTCGGATCGAGCGCAAGGGCGGACTGGCGGGGCTGGTCGCGTTGCGCCGGTCGCTTGAGCAGGCGCTGGGCATCTCGTTCGAGGGCGAGCGGGGCGACGCCTTCTTTCGTTCGACGCTGGTCCAGACCCTGTTCTACGGCCTGTTCTCGGCCTGGGTGCTGTGGTCCGACCGCAACGAGCCTAGCGAACGGTTCGACTGGCGCACGGCGGTCTACGAGCTGCGCGTCCCGGTCATCCAGTCGTTGTTCGCCCAGATCGCCCAGCCGCAGCGCCTCAAGTCACTGAATCTGACGGAGCTGCTGGATTGGACCGGCGAGACTCTCAACCGGGTTCAGCATGACACCTTCTTCGCCAAGTTCGAACGCGACCATGCGGTTCGCTACTTCTACGAGCCGTTCCTGGAGTACTTCGACCCGGACCTCCGTCGCGAGCTCGGCGTCTGGTACACGCCGCCGGAGGTCGTCCGGTACATGGTTGCCCGCGTCGACCACGCCCTCCGGACCGAGCTGGGCGTCGCCGACGGGCTGGCCGACGAGCGGGTCCACGTCCTCGACCCGGCGACCGGCACGGGCTCGTTTCCGGTCGAGGTTCTGAACGTCATCGCCGCCACGCTGGAGCGCAACGGCGCCGGGGCGACTAGGGCCCTCCAGGTCAAGAGGGCCGCGATGGAACGCATCCATGCCTTCGAGCTCCTGCCCGCCCCGTACGTCATCGCCCACATGCAGGTTGCCCTCCTGCTCGACGGTCTCAAGGCACCGCTCGGGGACCGGCCGGACGGGACGCCGGAGCGGGCCAGCATCTTCCTGACCAACTCGCTGACCGGCTGGGAGCAGCAACCAAAGTCCATACCGCTCTTCCCGGAGTTGGGCGAGGAGGCCGACGCTGCCGCCGAGGTCAAGCAGCGGGAGCCGATCTGGGTGGTGATTGGCAACCCGCCCTATAACGGCTACGCCGGAATCAGCGCCGATGGGACGGAGCGGGACGCCGAACTGCGTCTGACCGAGGCCTACCGGTCCGCGAAGAAGACTCGCCAGCCGCAGGGGCAAGGGCTCAACGACCTCTACGTCCGATTCTTCCGGATCGCCGAGCGCAAGATCGTCGACGGCACGGGACAGGGCATCGTCTGCTATATCTCGAACGCCTCCTGGCTGGACGGGCTCTCCTACACCGCGATGCGAGAGCGGTTCCTGGAGCAGTTCGACACGATCACGGTCGACGCGCTCAACGGCGACAAGTACCGGACCGGCAAGGTCGCGCCGGACGGCACACCCGACCCGAGCATCTTCTCGACGCGGACCAACCGCGAGGGCATCCAGGTCGGTACCGCGATCGCCACCCTTGTCCGGCACGCTCCTGGCCACCATGCGCCCGCCCAGACCGTCGCCCACCGTGACCTATGGGGGACGGGCAAGCTGGGCCAGCTCGGGGACGAAGCCGACGCCTTACCCGCCGCCAACACCTACGAGATCATCGCTCCGGACAACGACCTCGGCCTGCCGTTCGTGCCGTCGTCGGTCGCGTTGGGTTATGGCGACTGGCCGTCGCTGCCCGAGCTGTTTCCGGTCTCGTATCCCGGCATTCAGTCTGGCCGAGATGATTTGCTTGTAGACATCGACCGTGATCGGCTAGTAGCCCGAATGCGGGATTACTTCAGCCCGGCCCTCTCCGACTTTCAGGTTGGTCGGTTGTATCCGAGCGCCATGGAGTCCCAGAAGCGGTTCAACGCGCCTGACGTCCGAAGCCGACTGGTGACGCGTGGCTTCCTTAGCGAGAACGTGGTCAGGTATGCGCATCGCCCATTCGACCTCCGCTGGTTGTACTGGGAGCCGGAGACCCAACTACTGGATCGAAAGCGCGAGGACTACTTTCCGCTTGTCGATGGGATAGTGAGGTGGATCGCGGCGTGTCAGAGCAACCGAAAAGACTACGACCCTCCAATCTCCACGAATCTGGCGGCGTCCCGTCACCTCATCGAACGAGGCGCTAACTACTTTGCCCCCTTCATCCGGTCCTCACTGACGGGCGATCATGCCAACGTCTCCGCTGCATTACAGAAGTACGAAGCAAGAGTTGGTACGACTGGCGGCGCAATCGTCGACCACATCCTTGCCATCTCCTATGCCGCTCGCTACGCCAACGACAATCGAAGCGTGCTTCGGCAGGACTGGCCGCGCATCCCGCTCCCCAACGACCCCGAACTCCTTCAGCACTCAGCCGACCTTGGCCGTCAGCTAGCCGCCCTGCTGGACCCGGAGCAGCCAGTGCTCGGCGTTACGACTCGGCTCCGCCCCGAACTGCGCGGCCCCGGCGAACTTGCCACGGTCGACGGCAGCCAGATCAATGGGACGGACGACCTGGCGCTGACCGTTGGCTGGGGCAGCGGCGGCAACGGCCGTCCGGTCATGCCGGGCCGGGGACGCACCGTCGCCCGCCCGTACACCGCCGGGGAACGGGATCGGCTGGCACGGTGGGGTGACCCGCTCGGGACCGGGGAGTCAGCCGTCTTCGCCCTGCTCGGGGAGAGCACGCGCGACGTCTTCCTCAACGACCGCGTCTGCTGGTCCAACGTCCCTGATCGGGTCTGGGCCTACGCCATCGGCGGCTACCAGGTCATCAAGAAGTGGCTCAGCTACCGCGAGCAGCGCGTCCTTGGCCGCGACCTGACGCTCGACGAGGCGCTGTACGTCGGGGAAATGGTCCGCCGGATTGCTGCCATCCTCCTGTTCGGGCCGCAACTGGACGCCAGCTATCACGCCATTGCCGCCGACCCCTACCCGTGGCCGCGCTTACCCGTTGGCACCGGACAGCAGCGGTTCACTTGGTAAAGCGATGAGACCAGGCAATAGTTCAACGTTGTTTCAGTTCCACACTGCCTCGCGTTCCCAACCCACCGGAAACCCCAGCATCTGCATCGTATGACCGGGGACGGATGGAAACGTGTCGAGAACATCGCAGGCGCTGCTCGCCCACCTACTGTCGACGCCAAGCTGGCGGGTCAGATACGCCATGATGAGTAGAACCGGGTAGATCGTGGTTCCGATTGCGTTGCGGTCTCCCGCCACATGATCAAAATCCAGCAAGATGCCCCGTTTCGGAAGTCTGGGTTGAATGGCAAGCTTTCGGTTCCAGAGACGGGAATGATGGGCCGCAATATTGCGGACGACATTGAGCGACCGAATCCAACTACTGAACATATTAACATCCTGAACACCAAACACCCTGCTGACCGCCAGCCTGCCTGCGTAGGGCATGATCGATGTGTAGTATCGGGACATCAATCCAAAGTCCCAGACTTCGACCGACACCCAGACCGGCATACCTGGCGACGAAGAAGCGTATTTGCGGCGGTAGTGCTCAACGAACTCCTCGCGCGAATCGTCCTGCATACGTACTAGCCGTGATGTCCAACGGTCAAGATCAGTCAGCACTTGGCCATTCGACTGTGGCCTAGGCACGGTGCTCCTCGGTTCAACGTACGCTGGGTCCAGGTAGGCAAATGGCCCGGCTCGACCAGCCTCGAACGCGATGCTCGTCCGGACGGCGACCTCAAGGAGTTCCATGGCTTGAAGGGTGACGCTACGCAGTCGCCGGTCGAAATCCCACAGGGCAAGACTGTGATCGATCGAATACCCAGGCTGGAACGAGTCCGCCCGACCACTCCCATACAGATCAGGGTGTGGCAGAAGTTGCCGAAAGGTATAGAGATACGCCGCAAGTCGATAGTACCCAATACTGCTCAGCGCCGCCTCTGCAGCCTGGTCGTCACTGATGAGTAGGCCGCGTTGCCTGAGCAGTTGGAGTTGATCATGGAATGAAAGATGAGGCTTCGTATACTGCGGCATAACGACAGCAATCCTCTTGCATACGATAAGACCCCGCCGCACGCCGGAGGCGTTTGGCGGGGTCGTGTTGTCAATAAGTATACATAGCTGCCTGGGGGCGAACTAGATGTACGTTCGCCCAGATCTCAGGATTGCCTCCTAATCGGCCGGCACGGCACTGACCTCCGCTTCCTGCTTCGCCCGCTGCTTCGCCAACTCGATGGCGGCCGTCGGGACGACTTTCCTCAACATGCCGCGAGTCGTCTCCCAATTGGCCAGCAGGTGGTGGGCGCGGCGGCTGCCGGTCAGTTGGAGGTGGCGCTCGATCAGGTCGCGCGCCTCGGCGTCGTCCTCCGCCGACACCGGCTCGACGACGACCGACTCGGCGTTGACACGGCCGGCGAAGGCGCCGTCCTCGTCCAGCACCCAGGCCAGGCCGTTGGTCATCCCGGCGCCGAAGTTCCGGCCGGTCGGGCCGAGCACGACGACCCGGCCGCCCGTCATGTACTCGCAGCCGTGGTCGCCGACGCCCTCGACGACGGCCGTCGCGCCGCTGTTGCGGACGGCGAACCGCTCCCCCGCCCCGCCGGCCAGGAAGAGCTGGCCGCCCGTCGCCCCGTAGAGGATCGTGTTGCCGGCGATGGTCTGGGACGCGTCACCGTCGAACGCCGCGCCGACGGGCGGGAAGACGGCGATCTCGCCGCCGCTCATCCCCTTGCCGACGTAGTCGTTGGCCTCGCCCTCCAGCAAGAGGCTCAGGCCCGGCACCGCGAAGGCGCCGAAGCTCTGCCCGGCGGAACCCGTCAGGTGGCAGGTCACGCGGGCCGTGCTGGCCTCGCCATGGTGCCGGCGCAGGGCCAGATCCCCGGCGATCCGGGCGCCGACCGTGCGGTCGGCGGTCGTCACGGTCCGGTGGACCTCGACCGTTTCGCTCGCGGCCAGGTGCGGCCGGATCTCCTCCAGCATGTCGTCGTCCAGCGTCGGGACGACGTGGTCGATATCCTCCGTCCGGCGGCGCTGCTCCACCGGGGCCGGCTCGGGCATGAGCTGGGACAGGTCGAGCAGCGCGGCGCGGCCCTCGCGCCGCCGGGCGGCGATCAGGTCGGTCCGGCCGACCAACTCGTCGATCGTGCGGGCACCCATCGCCGCCATGACCTCCCGGATGCCGGTCGCGAGGTGCTCGAACCAGGCGATGACCTGCTCGGGCGTGCCGGTGTACTTGGCCCGCAGGTCCTCGCGCTGGGTGGCGATCCCGGTCGGGCAGGTGTTCAGGTGGCACTGCCGGGCCATGTCGCAGCCAATCGCGACCAGGACCGACGTGCCGAAGCCGAACTCCTCGGCCCCGAGCAGCGCCGCCAGGATCACGTCCTCCGGCACCTTGAGGCCACCGTCGGTCCGGAGCCGCACGCGGGAGCGGAGCTTGTTGAGCACCAGGGTCTGCTGGACCTCGGCCAGCCCGAGCTCCCACGGCGAGCCGGCGTGCTTGATCGACGCCAGCGGCGCCGCGCCCGTCCCACCCGAGTGGCCCGAGACGAGGATGTAGTCGGCCCGCGCCTTGGCGACGCCGGCGGCGATGGTGCCGACGCCGGCCTCGGCGACGAGCTTGACGCCGATCCTGGCCCGCGGGTTGACCTGGCGCAGGTCGTAGATCAGCTGGGCCAGGTCCTCGATGCTGTAGATGTCGTGGTGCGGCGGCGGGGAGATCAGCTGCGCGCCCGGCACGGCGTGGCGCAGCTTCGCGATGAACGGCGTCACCTTGTGGCTGGGCAGCTGCCCGCCCTCGCCCGGCTTGGCCCCCTGCGCGATCTTGATCTCCAGCTCCTCGGCCAGCGCCAGGTAGGTCGCCGTCACGCCGAAGCGGCCGGAGGCGACCTGCTTGACCTTGCTGTGCGGGACGTCCGGGCCCTGACGAGCCTCCTCGTACCAGTCCGGGTCCTCGCCGCCCTCGCCGCTGTTGGAGCGGGCGCCGAGCCGGTTCATCGCGATCGCCAGCGTCCGGTAGGCCTCCGGGCTCAGCGAGCCGAGCGACATCGCCGTCACGACGAAGCGGCGGTAGAGCGACTCGGTCGGCTCGACCTCCTCGATCGGGATCGCTGGACCGAGCGGCCGCACGTCGAGCAGGTCGCGGACCGTCGTCGCCGGCTGCTCCCGGACGACCTGCCGGTAGGCGTCGTACTCGGTCCGGTCGCCGTTGACGGCACGCTGGATGGCGCCAACGATCGTCGGGCTCCAGGCGTGGGCCTCGCCCTCCTTGCGGAAGCGGATCAGGCCGAGGTCGGCCAGCCGCTCACCGCCAGCCGCCGCACCCTCGGTCGGATAGGCCCCGGCGTGGCGCGTCCGGATGTCGGCCTCGATCTCGGGCAGGCCGATCCCGGACAGCCGGACGGGCGTGCCGGTGAAGTGGCGGTCGACCAGGTCGCGGCTCAGGCCGATCGTCTCGAAGATCTGGGCGCCCCGGTAGCCGGCGGCGGTCGAGATGCCGATCTTGGACGTCACCTTGAGGAAGCCGTAGTCCAGCGCCTTGAGGTAGTTGGCCTTCATCCCGGCCTCGTCGATCTCCTCGTAGCCGCGCTGCCCGGCGAAGGCAGCGCCGGCCTCCAGCGCCAGGTACGGGAAGACGGCGGAGGCGCCGTAGCCGATCAGAGTCGCGAACTGGTGGACGTCCCAGACCTCGCCGGTCGCGCAGACGATGTCGGCCCGGTTGCGCAGCCCAGCCCGGATCAGGTGGTGGTGCAGCGCGCCGACGGCAAGCAGCATCGGCAGCGGGGCGCGCTCACGGGAGACGCCGCGGTCGCTCAGGATGACGATGCCGGCACCGCCCCGGATCGCGGCGGTCGCCTCGGCCAGCACGCGGTCGAGGGCGATCTGCAGCACGCCGTCGGGGTCGTCGATCAGGAACAGCGTCGAGACGGTCGCGCTGCGGAGGCCGTTGCCACCGTCGAGGGCGGCGATGAAGTCGAACGTCTCCTCATCGATCGAGCTGCTCGGCAGGTGGAGCAGGCGGGCGGCCTCCGGGCGCTGGGCGAGCAGGTTGCCGCGCGGCCCGACGAAGGCGTCGAGCGCCATGACCTTGCGCTCCCGCAGCGAGTCGATCGCCGGGTTGGTCACCTGGGCGAAGCGCTGGCGGAAGTAGGACGACAGCGGCCGGACGCGGTCGCTCAGGACGGCCAGGGGCGCGTCGTCGCCCATCGACCAGGTCGGCTCCCTGGCTTCGGCCGCCATCGGCTGGACGATGAGCCGGATGTCCTCGGCGCTGTAGCCGAAGGCGCGCTGGGTGGCCAGCGTCTCGGGGTCGGTCTTCGTCCGGGTCGGGCGGGAGGAGCCGGACCGGTCCGACACCGGCGCCTTCGCGGGGACGGCGGACGGCGCGGCGCCATCGGTGGCCGCCGCTGTCCCGCTGTCCCCGGCGGCGCGGGCGGCGCGCATCGCCTGGGCGCGGGCCTTCGCCTTCGCGATCGGGTCCTCGTCCGCCGGTGGTGCGACGGCCGCCACCGGCGCGGCGGCGGCCATCAGCTTCGGCTTCGCGACCGCGGCGACCGGCGGCACGACGCGGTGCTCCTTCAGCCACTCGGCCCACGGGGCACTGCCGGCGACCTCGCGCTTGATCTCCTCGTTACGCAGGATCACGCCGCGGCTGGTGTCGACGAGGATCATCTGGCCGGGACCAAGGCGGCCCTTCTCGACGATCGTCGCCGGGTCGACCTTGACCGTCCCGGCCTCGGAGCCGGCGATGAACAGGCCGTCGCTGGTCCGCGCCCAGCGCGAGGGGCGCAGACCGTTGCGGTCCAGCGTCGCGCCGGCGAGGACGCCGTCGCTGAAGGCGAGGGCGGCCGGGCCGTCCCACTGCTCGATCAGTCCGGCGTGGTAGTCGTAGAAGGCCCGAACCTCGGCCGGCATCTCCGGCAGCTGCTCCCACGGCTCCGGGACCAGCATCATCAGCGCGTGCGGCAGCGACCGGCCGCCGTGGAACAGCAGCTCCAGCGTATTGTCGAGGGAGAGCGAGTCGGAGCCGTCCATGCTGACGACCGGCTCCAGCGCCTCGCGGCCGTACGTCTGGCCGTCGGCGACGAGTTCCAGGGCGTGCTTGCGGGCCTGCATCCAGAGCCGGTTGCCGGTGACGGTGTTGATCTCGCCGTTGTGGGCGAGAAAGCGGAACGGCTGCGCCAGCGACCAGGTCGGGAAGGTGTTGGTGCTGTAGCGCTGGTGGAAGAGGACGATCGCCGTCTCGTAGGCCGGGTCGTTGAGGTCGTCATAGAACCGGGGCAGGTCCTCCGGCAGACAGAACCCCTTGTAGACGATCGTGCGGGCCGAACAGGAGGTGATCGCCAGCCCGGCGACGCCAGCGTCGGTCGCGGCCCGCTCGGCGGCCCGGCGGGCCAGCATCAGCTCCCACTCGAATCGCTCAACCGTCTGGCCCTCCGGCCGGCGGACCAGCAACTGGGCGATCTCCGGGCGGGAGACGGCGGCGGTCGGACCGAGGATCGCCGGGTCGACCCCGACCTCACGCCAGCCGAGGACCGGCAGCCGGTACGTCGCCATGCCGGCCTCGACGGCGGACCGACCGGCGGTGGTGTCGCTGCCCGGCGGCAGGAAGACGACGGCGACGCCGAGGTCGCCTGGGGCGAAGCTGGCCGGGTCCTGGCCAAGGCGAACGAGGTCCGGCGCGAACAGCTTCAAGGGGACCTGCGTCAGGACACCGGCGCCGTCACCGGTCCGGGCGTCGGCCCCGACGCCGCCCCGGTGGGTCAGGTCGACCAGCCCGCGGAGCCCGAGGTCGAGGATGCGTCGGGCCGGCCGGCCGGCGATGTCGACGACCAGGCCGACGCCACAGTTGTCGTGCTCGGCGCCGAAGTCGTAGAGAGGCGCATGGCGGCGAATGGTCGCTCCGTCCGGCGCGCCGCTGACGGCACTGGCGACCACGGTACTGGTCTGGGGCTGGTGCGGGGTCGAATCGACCATGGCCACGGTCCTCCTTCTGGCTCGACGGGGTGCCGGCTTCGGCCCGGCTTCGGAGATGGCCGCGGCGGGGATCGAGTGGGACGGCGAGATCGGTTCCGTGTCCACGATGCGAATTGGTGTCCGCAAGGCGCGGGATGGACCCGCTCCCGGCGTTTGGGACGCGGAGCACAAGCGGCGCGTCACGGGCTGCGAGGCCGAGGCTGTAACGGACCGCCCCGATGTCCGCCGGGGCGGTCCGGCAACGTGGAAGACCGAGCAGAAACGCTACCCGGTCGCGACCCAGCCGATGAAATGAACAGACATATACAGGATTCTATCGATTTGTGCGCATGGCGGATACGTACGAGCGATCAGGAAACGTGTCGCGCGCTTTGGGCGCACTGCCCAGCCTTGCTACCCACGACGCGGCAATGTGCACTGGGCACCAATCGTCGAGCCGTCACGATCATCGCGGCGCCGTTCCGTCCGGCGTTTTCAGCGCATCAGGGCAGCCGGCAACAGGATTTGGTCCTGAATGCGCCATCTCATGAAGCGAGTGAAGCATCGCCGGGCTCCTAGTCACCCTAATCGAGGACGGGAAATCGGAGCGTTCGTTCGGCCGCAAAGGCGGAGCCGGTTTGCCTTTGTTGTGCCACACCCTCAGACACCCTACGATACGCACCATCAGATTCAGGCACGTTTATGTTCGGCGCCCAAAGACCGCGCGGCGATCAGCCGTCACGTCCCTGGAACGCCGCGGGAGATCGAAATGTCGCGAGAGTCGGACAACGGGTCGGAGGAGAGCGTCGCCAACGCCGACGACCACGCCGTCGATGCGCAGCAACGGCTCGTCGACGCCGGCGTCCAGGTCGTCGATCTGCTCTTCAGCGACATCACCGGCGGGACCAAGGCCTTGACGATCCCGCTGACGCTCCTGCCGGGCGCGATGGCGCGCGGCTACCGGTTCGACGGCTCGGCCCTGACCGGCGGCGATCGGCGGGCCGAACTCGACCTCTTCCTGGTGCCCGACGCCTCCACGATGGTCCTGATCCCGCCCGATCTGTTCGGCAACGACGGCCGCCCGCGGGGTCGGCTCTACTGCTCCGTCCGGCGCAGCGACGGCCAGCCCTTCCCCGGCGACCCGCGCTCGACGCTGGAGCGGGTCCTGGCCCGGGCCGCCGCCGCTGGCTTCGACTACCAGGTGGCGCTGGAGATCGAGTACTACCTGCTCCCGGCGCCGGTCGGCGGCCTCGGCGAGGGCCATTCGTTCAGTGGGGTCGCCCCCCAGCCGTCCCGCGCCGGCGGGTACTTTGGCGTCGGCGAGGACATGATCACCGCCACCCGGGATGAGATCGTCGCGGCGCTCGAGCAGCTCGGCGTCGGCGTCGGCGGCGGCCACCACGAGACGGGTCCCGGTCAGGAGGAGCTCGACCTGCTCCCGGCCGGCGGAATCCGGATGGCCGACCAGATCATGACGGTTCGCCAGGTGATCCGCTCCGTCGCCCAGCGCCGCGGCTTCCAGGCGACGTTCATGCCCAAACCCTTTACCGACGCGGCGGGCTCGGGCATGCACCTCTTCCAGCAGATCGCCCACTTCCCCGGCGGCGGCGACGCCCTCCGTGACGAGCGAAACGATGGCGGCGAGGATCTCTCGGCGACGGCGCGCTACCTGATCGCCGGCCAGCTCGCTCACGCGCCGGGGATGTCAGCGATCCTTGCTCCGACAGTGAACTCCTACAAGCGGCTGGCCGCCGGTCACCGCGCTCCTCGCCACGCCCGCTGGGCCCGCGTGGGCGAGTCGTCCCTGATCCGGGTTCCCAACGGGATCGCCGGCGAGCCGCTTCAGCTGGAACTGCGCAGCCCCGACGCGATGGCCAATCCCTACCTGGCGCTGGCCGTCGCGATCGGCTCCGGGCTGGACGGGATCGCGCGCGCCGAGGAGCCGCCGTACCCCCTCGACGAGAGCCTGGTCGCCTACGACGACGCCGAACTGGAGCGCCTCGGGACCCCAAAACTGCCGATGTCGCTCGGCGACGCCCTGACGGCGATGGCCGAGGACGACGTGATCCGCGACGCGCTGGGCGACTACATCTTCGAGCAGCTGCTGTCGGTCAAGCGGGCCGAGTGGGACGACTTCCGCCGCGACGTCAGCCCGTGGGAGCACAAGCGCTATCTCTAACCACCCAGAGACGATCGCCCGCCGTGACCGCGCGCTCGTCCCGGTCGCGCTCGATGACCTGACACCGTCCCGATTCCCGTACATCAGGAGGCCACACGGGTGATCACCGTTCGAGACCTGATCGGGGTGGCGCTGCCCGCCGGCACGGTGGTCGTGGCCGGCTCGGCCGGGCTGGACCGCGAAGTGACCTGGGCGACCCGCATCCGCCCGACGCCGCCCGCCTTCGCCCACCTCAGCCGCGGCGAGCTGGTCCTGCTGTCCGAGAACCTGCTGCCGCTCCTGGATGAGCGCCTGACCCTCGCCGCCGCCATCCGGCAACTGGCCGGATTCGGCGTGGCCGGAATCGCCCACCTCGGGACGGTCGACGCCGCCGCGGCGGTCGCCGCCGACGAGACCAGCACTCCCCTGCTCCAGCTGCCGGCCGACACCGACCTGGGCCCGCTGGAGCGCGAGACCGCTCGCTACGTCACCGAGCGCCGTCGCGTCGTCAACCGGCGCGGACAGGAAGTCTCCCGGCGCCTGATGGAACTGGCGATCGCCGGCGAGCCGCTGGCGACGGTCGTCCGCGGGCTGTCCGGATTGGCCGGCCGGCCAGTCGCGCTCGAAGGGCGGGACGGCCGCCTGCTCACCTACCAGACGACGACCGAGGCGCCGGGCGGCACCGTCCCGGCCCTCGCCCAGATCGAGGCGGCCCTGGCGACGAGCTACGCCGACGTCGCGGCCTGGCTGCGCTCGGTGTCGGCCAGCTCCCCGGTCGAGCCGCCGTCGCAGGTCGTCCCGATCGACGGGCAGTGGGAGCGCGTCGTCGCGCCGGTCATCGGTCGCGATGGGCTGCTCGGCAGCGTCTCGCTGGTCATCCCGATCGCCCAGGTCACGTCGGAAGACCACGTCCTCGCCTCCCACGGGGCGGCGGCCTGCGCCGTCGTGCTGGCCCGGGAGCAGGCCGCCGCCAGCGTCCGGCGCGAGGTCGAGCTCAACGTCCTGGACGAGGTCCTGGACGGCGCCCTCCGCAGCGAGGTCTCGCTGCTCCAGCAGGCCCGACGCCTGGGCCATGACCTCGAAGGGCCGCACATCGCCCTGATCGCCCGGGTCGACCGGACCGGCACGACGACCAACGCCGTCGCCCGCAGCCGCGAGGGCCGCTGGGGCATCCTCGACGAGACGCTGCTTCGCGCCGCCGCGGCCCTCGGGCTACGCGGCAACCGTCCACTCTGGCGGGTCCGGAACAACGCGGCCGAGATCGTCTGGCCGGTTGGGGACCACGACGAGGTCGGGCCGGTCGCGACGCTGATCCGGGAGGAGCTCCAGGCCGCGACCGACACCGTCAACGGGCCGAACAGCGCCGAGCTGGTCTCGGTCGGCTTTGGCCAGCGCGAGAGTGGGATCGGTGGCATCCGGCGCTCCCACCAGGAGGCCCGCCAGGCGCTGACCCTCGGTCGCCGCCTCAACGGGCCCGGCCACACGACGGCCTTCCAGGAGCTCGGCATCTACCGAATCATCTACGCCGCCGAGGGACTGCCCGAACTGCGCGAGTTCCACGACGAAGCACTGACGACGCTGCTGACCTACGACGAGCAGCACGGCGCCGACCTGATCCGGACGCTGAACGCCTTCTTCCGGGCCAACTGCTCGCCCAAGGAGGCGGCGGCCCTGCTTGCCGTCCACCGCAACACGGTCCTCTACCGGCTGGACCGGATTGGCGACATCACTGGGCTGGATCTCGACGACTCCGACATCCGCCTGAGATTGCAGATCGCCCTCCGCATCCACACCGCGCTGTATTCCGACGACTGATGATCCCGCGATTTCGACCGCCGCGACGGCATCCGGACCTGGTCCACACGCCCAGGCAACATCATTACGCTCGTCGCGCTGGTTGCTCGACAGCATCCCTCGCTGAGCCATGGGGAAGACAGGGGGTAATCCCATCGATCCGGATGATGATGATATTGAAGTGCTGGCGGATCGAGCACGTGTCCACGTCGCGCCAATCCGGGCTACCCCGAAGCGTCCTTTCGGGCAGCCAATCGGATCTCACCTCGACTACGCGGGAGACACCGACCGGCGGTTGCTGGGACAGGTCGCATCGAGCATCGACGCGGTGCATGGGGATGGCCGCCTGGTGAGGATGTCGGTCCGGCTTGGTCGGCTCGATGATGGGATCGATGGTCTCTATGAGGATCTTGCTCGCCAGATCACGATCAATCCTGCCGGCCCATACCTACGAATGGCGATGCTGCATGAGGTTGGGCATCTCGTCGATGCCCGCGCCTTCGAAGGGCACAGCGGCTCAGCTCAACGACCCGCGTCGATCCGGCTAGCGCTGTTCGCCGCCTGGCGTGCCGCCATGATCCAGTCCCGTCCGGTCAGATCGTATCGGTTGATCGCGGAGGATCTGCGTCAACGGATTGCGCGGGATACTGCGAGCGACGACGACCGCGAAGACCTGATCTTCATCGACTATCTCACCGATGTCCGGGAACTATGGGCACGTTCATACGTGCAATACATCGCCATCCACGCGACCGATGATAGACTGGTCTCCGAATGGCGTCAGTATCAGGGCGAAGATGCCATGACTGGCTTGCCACAGCAGTGGGACGATGTCGAATTCGAGCCGATCGCACGGTCGGTCGATCACATCTTCAGGCAACAGGGATGGCGACGATGAGTCGCACCGAACAGCAGACAGCCGAATCGTTCCGGCGCCGGTGGCGCCTCAGTGCGTGGCGAGCCCAACACGCGGCGACTGTCGTTCATGACACGTCTAAGGACGTGAAGGCACTGCGCTCCTGGCGTGGCAACGATACGCCGTCCCTCGACGAGCTGGTCGCCACCGATGAGGCAGAAGCGGGCCCGAAGGCAGCGTCGGAACCAGCGTCCAGGGCGATGACCGGAGCGTAGCGCGGTCGGGATACCTGGTACTTGCCGTCCACCGCAACACGGTCCTCTACCGGCTGGACCAGATCGGCGAGATCATCGGGCTGGACCTCGACGACTCCGACATCCGCCTGAGATTGCAGATCGCCCTCCGCATCCATACGGCCCTGTACAGCGAGGACTAGCTCCTCACCGACTCGTCAACGACGGGAGCGACGACGTGGCCGGATGCCATTACCGGCACCGCACGGTTCCGCTCGTCCCCCGGCCTGGGCCCGAGGGGTCCTGGTCCCGCAACCGCGTCGGTCACGCCGAACGTGGCGCGTCCGCATCCATTGCCAGGGTCGGCCACGCTCAGGCATGAACCCGTATGATCGGCTCCGAGGACGTCAGCGGCAGGGGCAGCCCGATGTGACGGGAGGATTGCATGACACGGATCGACGAGGCGCTTGCGGGCCGGGGATCAGCTGAGGACGGGCCTGGCATCATCTTTCTCCCTGAGATGGGCTTCGACGCCGGGCATCCGCCCCCCGGTTCCCAGACCGAGCACGATCACGCCGCGGTTCAACTGACGGTGGTGTTTCCGAAGTCCCGAGCCGCTGCAGTCGCTTGGCGGACCGAGACGGGGACCCGACGAAACCAGCTCCTGACAGAGGCGTCCGTGAGCATCACGCCCTCCGGCCAGCCCCACGAGATCCGAGCGAACGGCGCCGACCGGGTCCTGATGTTCCTTTCCCCCACCCTCGTGGAGAACGCCGCGCACGACCTGCTGCCCGCGTCCCCCCTGCCGATCAGGGAGCGGTACGGCGTGCGGGATGCATTCACCCTGGAACTGGCTCGCGCGGTCCGCGCGGAGATCCACACGTCCGCCCCACGAGGACGGGTCTACCTCGAGTCGCTGGCGACCGTCCTGACCAGCTACCTCCTCCGTCAGGATCTCGTCACCGCCGCCCAGCCGGGGCGGAGCATGGGTCGCCTGGATCAGCGGCGTCTCACCCACGTCGTCGACTTCATCGAGGCACACCTCCACGAGGAGGTCACTCTCAGGACGCTCGCTGATGTGGCCGGCCTCAGCGCGTTCCACTTTGCGCGGGCATTTCGCGCGGCCACCGGGCTCAGTCCACATCGCTACTTGATCACCGTGCGGATCGAGCGCGCGAGGACGCTCCTCCACGATGATCGGCTCTCGATACTCGACGTGGCCAACCAGGTTGGCTTTGCCGACCAGAGCCACTTCGCCGCCGTCTTCCGACGGGAGTCCGGGCAGTCACCCTCGGAGTTTCGTCGGGCTGACTAACCGCCGAGCGCAAACGAATCGGGGCTCTCCGAACCAGTGCGGACACGTCGATCGATAGCGCACGAATTTTTCGAACACCGCACGTTTCCCCGATACAGGGATCGGGTCCCTCCATAGACTGGCACCCTGAAGCCGGAGTCGGCTCACGGAACAGGCCCGGGAATATGGGTCGATCCGGTCGGATCGTCCCGTCAGGGTGAGGGGAAGAACATGAAGATGACACGCGCGGGAATCATGTTCAGCGCTGGTTCCGGGGACCGGGTGGGGCGCCGGACGCTGGGCAAGGTCGGACTGACGGGCATGGCGACGCTTGGTCTGGGTGGCGTCGGGCTGGCCGCGCACGGCGCAAGCGCTCAGGGCGCCACTCCGGTCGTGGGAGCGGACGAACTGGAGGCGAACAAGGCCATGGTTCGGGTGATCTATG
>JAABUS010003647.1_pt1 | contig 24366 bp, 14 predicted proteins | sample 5560161 | NCBI WGS metagenome assembly JAABUS01 (sample SAMN10711885, study PRJNA513376) | rock metagenome | isolation source: Antarctica rocks | place: Antarctica: Victoria Land, Trio Nunatak nord | collected 2016-01-04
ACGCATTCAGCTCATCATAGTGAGCACTTATAGCTGCAATTAATTGCTCTTTTGTCATATCAAGGAATAATTAGTTCCTTAAATTTACAATTACGTTGCGACAATTTGAAATGCACCCCCAAATTGGGTATATATAGTTTTATTCTAAATTTTGTTAAACTCAAACAAATTTTTTAACCAAGTAGTCCTCATGAATCAAAATTCAAACATAGGAGAATCTCCGTGGTTCAAAAACTCTTTGCGAATCTGAAGTTTAATTTGTTTTCGAATGTAGTTATATAGGAGAACAGCTATAGAAGGAAACACAGAGGGCACTGAGTAAACCTTTTTGTATTCTCAGTTTAAGAAAAATTACCTATATAATTAACAGCTATGTTAGTAAATACGTTATTTCAGCACATAGCTTAATCTTGGTCCTGCGTAATAACCAAGTATAGGATAATCGGGATGAATAAAAAAACCACCAATAAGTCCTAATTGAAAATGTTTTGAAAATCTGTAATCCAAATCAAGTCTTACTGGGAATACAAGGTCTGTCCACATGGATTGCCTAAAATAATAAGACGCCCCTTCATGATAAGGATATTGTCTTGAATGCGTCATAATTCCGGCACCTATTCCAAAGTCAGCGGAAAATGCTTTTTTGTTAAGAAACTTATACTTGTAAAGAATAGAAAAAGTTTTGTAAAAAGCTTTTGCATTTGTGCCATTTTCATATAAGACAAAAGCAGTGTTAGACAACACGTCATCATAATAATCATGTTTCCCCGCATTAAAGTTTGCAGAAAGAATATGCCGTGTAGATAAATAATAGTCAAAGTCAACATTATAATATCCTCTTGCTTTGTCATTCAGGTAATATGGACTGGTCAGTTTACCTGTGCTAAAAGATACAGTTAAATCTTTTTTATCTTGTCCAAATAATATGATTGTTAGAAGTACCGGTACGAGTACAAGAGTAAATCTTTTCATAAGTGATAATAATTTATTTTTAAAAGTGATTACAAGGTTTGATTTATAGTAACATCAGCCTGAATAAATATAGTAAGCAATATGGAAAATCATTCTAGTGTTATGTTAAATGTAAATTAACGTATACGCTCTCAGCTGTCAGGTATCAACTTAACACTATTATTTTTTCAATTCTTTTTCAATGCTTTTTAAAAGATCTAGTTGCGTTGCCTGGCTATCAAACAGAATTTTGATTTGTTCTTCCAGCAATAAATCAATTTTCTGGTGTAGACTTCTTATCTCTAATTCAGCTTTTAGATTTATAAGGTAATCATTTTCACTTCTTTTCCTGTCTTTTTCTTCCTTGCGGTTCTGGCTCATCATTATTATTGGTGCTTGCAAGGCAGCAATAGCAGATAGAACCAAATTCATAAGAATGAAAGGATAAGGGTCGAATTCGTCTTGTCGAGGCGATAATGTATTGAATAAAATCCAAACGAAAAGTAGAGCTGAGAAAATTATGATAAACTTCCAACTGCCACCGAAACTGGCAACTTTATCTGAGATGCTTTGACCTTTTGTTAATACTTCAGTGGGTTGGTGTATTAGATTTTCAACAATGAGTTTTTCTTCTTCAATAGTTTGCTTAACGATTTGCTGGAGTTTGATTAGTTGGTTATCCCCTGATTTAAGCAAGTTTTCTGTATTTGTATTCATAGTAGATACCTTATTTTATAAAGTTGGGGTTGAGAAGCAAAATAATTATCGAAATTTTAATAAGTGAAGAAATTAATAAGTTGAAGATGAAGTTAGCAACTAAAAGCTACATATTTCTGTGCCGATGTAAATCCTTGTTCTTTCCAAAAAAAGAAATTCAGGAAGACCGTTGTAGTCTGACAAAATTCCATGTGCAAGAAAATCATAAACCAAAATGCAATCAGAAATCATTAAAGAATCAGCAATTAAAATGATGATGTAACTTTGATACCAACTACCTGAATGAAAAATGCAAAATCTATTTATTATACTATGGTTGATTTCTTTACAAGCCCACGCCACCAATTACTATTTCTCTAATACTAAAAGCAGTGATAATAATGCAGGAACAATCGTTGCTCCCTGGGCAACATGGTCTAAGGTAAACAGCACGCTACAGAAAGCTAACACAGGAGACACGCTATTCTTTAACAGGGGTAGTACCTGGTACGGAAACATTACCGCTACTCCTGGCTCAGGTATAACATTTGCTGCTTATGGCAATGGTGTCAGGCCGGTTATTACAGGACTTACTACCATTACATCCTGGAAAGAAACAACCCCCGGCAGTCATATCTGGGAAGCATCCTGCAATAGCGGTAATAACCTTGACCTGGTTATTATAAGAGGCCATACAGTACCGGCAGGCAGAACACCTAACGCAGGCGATTACTTTACCATAGACAATTATACTGAGATATCCGGAGGTACAGGAACGATTACTGCTGCGGCTATTGCTGCAGTAAAACAACACTGGAAAGGAGCAGAGGCAGTTATTCGTGTTAATGAGTATAATCTCGACAGGGATCTGATTACAGAACACCGTAACAATACAATCACCTATGCTTCTCCTTTCAACCCGAAAAGCATAGATGGAAGCGGACATAAATTCTTTATTCAAAAACATCCTGCTACACTGGATATACAAAATGAGTGGTACTATAATCCTTCTACGCACAAGCTTATTATCTATTCCGCAACCAATCCATCTTCACTTCAGGTGCAGGCTGCTACTGTTGATAATTTTTATAATGTTAATTACAGAAATCATATCTCATTCATTGGAATCAAATTTAAAGGAATGGATTCAATGGTAATTACCGGAAGAATGCCAGTAAAATACATTATTGATAACTGTGAGTTTGAGGATATCGGTGTAGATGCTATAAGCTTTGATGCCGATTCAAGTGCTACTATTAGAAATTGCATCTTCAATAGGATCGGTAATACAGCTATGGTTGCAAGATATTCAACACATATTTCTATAATAAACAATAACATTGATTCGTGCGGACTTATAAAAGGCATGGTACTTCCAGGCAACCAACAGGCCAATGGCATTATGGTGGAGGTGTACAATAAATCTGGTTTACTGGGCGACAGTACTGTTATTAAAAATAATTCAGTTAGCAATGTTGGTTACTGCGGTATCAGGTGGACAGGAACCAATGCGTTGATCCAATATAACTTTGTTGACGGATATGGATTCACTCTTGCCGACGCAGGCGGAATTTATACTAACGGAGATTATGGGCTTAAAAATAAAAGATTGGTAACTGATAATGTTGTTCTGAACGGACATGGTAACCATGATATGTATCTGGTTACCGGTGACCATGGTATGCCCGGCATATACCTGGATGATAATACCGGACAAGTAATTATTCATAATAATACAATTATCGATGCAACGCGCGCGGCCATATTCCTGCATAACACAGTAGGGATAGATGTTACAAATAACAAGATCAAAGCCGGAAAAGGAGAACTTGCTATTGACCTGGAAGATGATAATCTTGGTATACCTATAAGAAATATTATAGTTACCGGTAATGAAATTTATACCCGCCCGGGCGTTAATGCCATACAGCTTGGCAGCAATCTTAATGATTACCGTTTAATGGGTAAATTCTCCAAAAACAAATATTTAAGGAGCACAACAGGCAACCTGTTTAACATTATAGGTAATACCGGGGCCAGTTATCCTTTATCTTCCTGGAAGAGTAATTTTGGGTGGGATGAAGGCTCCACGATGACTGAAGTAATTGATCAATCTGTAAGGGTCGAGTACAATAATATTGCTGGCTATAAAAATATAACATCCCCTAACGCTGATGCAAATGAAAAAAAGGTGCGCCTTAACCGTAACATAATAACTCCTTCGAATAATTCATTATTACTTTATCAAAAAGCTTCAGCAAACACAAAAACAGCAAAGCCTGGTAAATAGGATAGAAATGTTCTACAACAATTTTTAAACAACGCTCTTTTTGCTTTGTCTGCTTTTATAAATTCACTTATTGCGAGTTGTTCCTTTTTTGTCAGCGGTCTTGGAACAATAATAAAGTCAACGTCAAGAGGTTCTTTTATTAGTCACATAGTACATTTTAAATTTTGAAGATTGATAAGTCTGCAGACTCATAGGATAAATTCACGGCTCTGTGAGCTGTGGTTTATATGATGCATTCACTCTCAAAGCTTTGTGCTAAAGTTTAAGATCAAAATTGCTTCACAGAAATCTGAAAGGAAAATGAACTTGCTATTAAGGTAGTAGTTAGTGCTTATGTATTGCACTGTCAGCTTTATCAGAAATATTCAATTGCCTGATTTCTCCTTTTTCCCAGGCATTAGCATCCGGATCAACAACCGGCATAGCTATATCATTTCTTTTTAGCTTGATTTTTTCTGTTGAAATACTAAATCGCTTATCTCTATCAGCAAGTAACGCCGGATTTAATTGTCCATCTTTTGTAAAGCCCATCATTATCATGGGAGTACCGATCGGCAAAGTTCTTTCCTGGTCTGTATGCCAGGTGTGAATTGTTTTGCCGTAGGTAGCAACCAATTTCTTCATTAATTCATGTTCTGCAATTTCGGGAATGCCAGGTGCTATTAATCCTCCTGACTTAACTTCATAATGGTGCGAGTGCCATAATTTTTTTTCTGATAAAGGCAGGGTTTTAAAAAGCTTTTCGGTGACTATATATTCTATCCCCATAATTTTTGCGTCACTCCCGTTGCCATCAAAAATTATGGCCTGGTACATATCTTCATTTAACTGGCTTACATAATGGTGAGCTTCCATCTGAGCTTTGATGTTTCCATTATAAAAATGAAAACCATCCAGATAAGCAGTGAAGTTTTTTAACGGGGTTTTATCCTGCAATAGATTTGCGCCGGTATTTAAAGCTTTATCCCTGGTAGATTTTTCATCTCCCGGAGCTTGTATGTTGGAGGAAGAATTTTTGCCACCACAGGAGCTTATAAATAATGAGAAAAGTATGTATTCAACTATTCTTTTCATTTTATAATAATTAAACTGCTTATGATTTTAAAGTAGTGTAATGTTACCTATTCCTCAAACTGCTATCGATGCAAATTTCAGCGCTAAGCTGGAACAGAATAATTAAATTATATTTTAGACTTCCTAAAAATTTTACCGGAGACTTCGACTTTAAAATTCTTTCACCAGAGAGCTCGACTTCCGAAGTCTTTGAGAGCGACATCTTACATAAAGGGATCAGACTTCGAAAGTCTTGGTAATGTACTAAAACGCTGTTTCTTTTTGCTTTCAAATTTTTATCTGTTTTGGAGAAATCTTATTCAAAACTTTCGAAGTCTGCGTTTGTATGATAAGATGCGTTTATTCAAGACTTCGAAAGTCAAGACCTTAAATCGAAAAGAACCGTAATATTATAAAGTATTACTTATCCCACCACACCGGTGTGTTAATATCATTCTTTCCCTGCACGGCAATGGCTGCATTTAGATTGGCCAGGTTAGTAATGGTTTCACCGTCAGGGTAGGGCATACGCCTGATAAAGTTACCCGTGATCTCAGAACCCGGATATGGATTTTTAGCTAAAGCAGGATAACCGCTTCTCCTGAAATTAGCCCAGGTTTCGCTTCCATTCATAAATGATGCAACCCAGTATTGTGTATTAATCTGCTCGAGCTCCGTACCTGCAACCAGTGGATTGGCGGTTGTATAAGTGGTAATATTAGCTTCCGAAATAGCTGCACTTGGATCATACTCTGCCATCTGGCGCATATGCGCTTCTATGCCTGATTTAAAAAGCAATGCTGCATCACCGTTAGTCCATCCGCGGACTACCGCCTCTGCCAGCAGCAACATTGTTTCGGCATAAGTTACATGATACTCCGGCGCATCTATTTTAAGAATTGTTTTCAGGTTTACCTGTGAGTAATCATACAAGCTGGCCACACCGTTGGCAGCAAATGTATTTTTTATGGAAACGTCGTCATAACCCATTGGCATACCAATTTGTTTTGAAGGGTCGGAAGTAGTTCTGGGAGCTGCCTGGTCTGCGCCTGACAGAGCGCCAACATGCCTTACCGCAATAGACTGCAGGCGCGGATCATTTTTAGATTTAAGAAAATCAACAAATGGCTTGGCTAAATAAAAGTTTGCTTTTTCACGGGCTGTTAAATGAACCGCGATCCAGTTATTATACAAAGAAGTATGCCTTATTACAGAATTGTCTTTGTTAGATTGCATTAATCCACCGGCGACTGCTTTGGCAACATAAGTTTTTGCAACATCGGGTGCTACTTTTGAAAGACGCATGGCAGCCCTTAGCAATAATGAATAACCAAGCCGTTTCCAGCTGGTAATATTTCCACCATAAAGAATATCACCTGCATTAGAGGCTTTGGTTGCATCAAGTGCTGCAGAAGCTTCATCCAGCTCTTTCAGGATGTCTTTGTAAATAAGTTCCTGCCTGTCGTATTTGGGTTTGGTAATGGTGGCAGTAAAGCCCTGACCCGCTTCAAAGTAAGGCACATCACCGTAAGTGTCCGTTAAAATCATAAACGCATGCGCCTTCCATATCCTGGCTTCGTTGTACAGGTTAGAAAGTGCCGCAACGTTTTTTGTTTTTTCAATAGCATCCAGGTTTTGTTTTAAAACGAACTGGTAAAAATTCGTCCAGACAAGACCCGTATTACCAGAATTGAAAATATTGTAATTACCTCCAGACAATGAGCTGCCAAAGGGTGTAACTATCTGCTGTACGATGGCTAAATTATAAGTAAGCATTCCCAACGTAGCAAAATTATCAGGATATGTTGTCAGGATAACTGCATTGTTCAGTAGTAACTGCGGATCGAGTGTAGTCGGATCAACCTTATTGATATTTAATTCAGTTAATCCTTTATCACAGCCTGCCAGCAATGATATTCCTGCGACCAGCGCAATGAAATATTTTTTAAAATGTTGCATAAAATATTTTTATGATTTCAATATTATTTAGAATTTGATGCTGAGATTAAAGCCAATGCTTCTTGTAGGAGGAACAGCAGTCCAGAAGTCAAGACCGGTTTCATTATCGGAAATATTAGCCGTATTTTCCGGGTCCATATTTTCTGTCCATTTTTTTATTATAGCTACGTTATTAGCTACCGCGCTCAATTTTACTCCTTTTATAAACTTCACGTTCTTAACATACCTGGTAAAATCATATCCTAATGTAATCTGGCGCAATTTCCAGAACCCGGAATTGAACACCCAGTCTTCATTAACGCCCAGCACATTGGGTGTTTCATAAAATGGCTGAATATCTGTTTTGGTTGTATTCTTTCCTCCGTCCTGGTTAACGCCGTTACCGATTACATATCCTTCCGCACGGCCCACCAGTGTTCTTTTTTGCAAACCATGCCGCAACGCATTCTGATTAGAACCTGCGATCATTTTTGCACCCAGCTTATAATCGATCAATAGAGACAATAATATTCCCTTGTAATTAAATGAATTGGTGATGCCGCCAAAATATCTTGGTAATACATTCCCTGCATACATAGGAATATCGTTGCGCAACGGTTTGCCACTAGCTTTATCAAAAACCTGCTGACCGGATTTATCCCTCAGGTACATATAAGTGTATAAAGCTCCGATGGGTTTACCAACCACCTGTTTTATGATCCGGCCACCTCCGTTGGATACAGCGATAGAAGTATCTGCGGCATTTGGTCCCAGTTGTAATACCTTTGAAGTATTGTAGGAACCATTAAATGTTACGTCCCACTGAAAAGATTTTGACTTAACAGGCGATACGCTTAACATCATTTCCACGCCCTGGTTCATGCTCCTGCCCACATTGATTAATTTATTGGTATAAGAGGATGCTTCGGAGACCTGTATGCCTAAAATCTGGTCCCTGGTGATTTTATGATAGTATGTAAAATCAAGTCCCACCCTGTTATTAAAAAATTTAAGTTCAATGCCTGCTTCCTTTTCTGAAACTCTTAAAGGCCGGAGATCCGGATTAGGAATCTGCGACCCGCTGATACCTCCTATAGGTACTACTGCGCCGGAAGGATTGGGGAAAAGATTATTATTTACTGAATAATATAATACATTCGAATAAGCGGCAACGTTATCATCACCTACCTCCGCATAAGCAAGCCTTAGTTTACCGAAAGAAAGCCATGAAGGCATTTTAGTACTAAACGCATCCGAGAATACAAAACTGCCGTTGACAGAAGTGTAGAGGATACTGCGGTTTGCAGGTGCAAGCGTAGAGAACCAGTCATTACGCGCTGTAACACTTACAAATAAAAAATTACGGTAAGAGAATTCTGCCGCACCGTATAACGAATTAACCTTTCTTTCTGTTTTACCGTAAAAAGGGTCTTTGATCCTTCCGTTCATAACCGTGTATAGTCCGGGAATAATAAAGTCTGTAACCAGTACACTATTATATTCCATCTTCCGGTACATCTGGTTTCCGCCAAGCGTTATATCGATACCAAAGTTTTGAAACTTGTGGTTTCCGCCTAGCAAAAAATCATAGTTTCTTTCCCTGAAGCGGCGGATATCCTGTGTAAAAGATCCATTTACAAAACCGGGTGGGGCTGCGGGTATTGGAGCATATCCATTGGGGATATTATAATCCTGGTAACGCGTATAAAAATCCTGTGCAATCCTTCCCTGGGCATACAGCCAGGGGGTTACCTGGTACCTGACAGCAACATTGCCTATCACCCTGTCACGCTGAATATTTTCCCTGCGATGGGAAAGAGAATAATAAGGATTGTTTCTTACCAGGAACCTGGCCATTACAAACTCATTACCATTAGGTAAAACCTGGTTTTGTTCCAATGCATAAAAAGGCATTGAATTAGCCAGTGTGTACAATACCGTCGGAACCGCCATATCCTGTGTGTTCACCTGTGGCGGGTTGGTGTTTTGTTCATTTGAATAATTCACATTACCGGAGACGTTCAGGTAACTGGTTACATTCTGGGTAAATCCCAGGTTGACTGATTTGCGGTTGAATTTTGAATTGGGTAATATGCCTTTGTTGTCTGTATTGGAAAGAGAAAGGCTTAATCCGCCTTTATCTCCGGAGGTTGCTAAAGTAACCGTGTTGGTAAGATTAGTGCCTGTACGATAGAACTTTTTATACCTGTTATAAACCGGCTCATACGGAAATGTTTTTCCATCAAATAAAACCTGTGTCATGCCCGGCTGAAACTTCTCCCCGAAACTCCATACTCCTGATTGAGGGTATGCGGTTGTTGGCCGCACACCTCTCTCTCCTTGTCCATACTCATATTGAAAATCCGTATAGTCAAGTGGTGTATCAGTGGTGTAGTTAACGTTATAATCTAACCCGACACCTTTGCCGGAAGCTTTATTCTTGGTAGTGATCATGATAACTCCATCCTTCGATCTTGAGCCATAAAGAGCAGAAGCGGTAGCACCCTTCAATACGGTCATTGATTCTATATCATCGGGGTTGATACTTGAAAGGCCGTCACCTCCATCTGAATTGTTTACCTGTCCTCCCCTTGCACCAATACCTCCACCAATACCATAAGTGGTATTATCCATAGGCACGCCATTAATAACAATAAGCGGGCTATTCTGAGAGCTAAACGAAGATTGGCCACGGATACGAACCTTCACTGATCCTGCAGGGCCCGTTCCCATCGTGCTTATATTAACGCCAGACATTTTTCCCTGCAGTCCGCTCATAACATTAGGGGTGCGGTTGGTAGAGACCTGATCACTATTCACGGTTGCAGTAGCATAGCCCAATCTCCTTACATCTTTTTTAATACCTAATGCTGTTACTACAACTGCCTGCAGGCTATCTCCATTATTCTGCAGTATAACGGCAATGGAAGAGCGCCCGTTTAATGGAATGAGCTGTTCATTGAACCCAACATGAGAAACGATCAATGTGGATTTTGCCGGAGCTGCAATAGTGAAAACGCCGGCGGCATCTGAAACAGTGCCCAGCTTTGAACCGCTTATCTTGATACTCACCCCGAAGACCGGTTCGTTATCAGGTGTTGTTACCTTACCGGTGACTGTTATATTCTGTGCAAAAGAAACATGGCAAAAACATAACAACGAAAAAAATAATTTAAATGTTTTTTTCATCATAAATCGTTTTAAAAGTTTTGGTTAATTATGAAAGTTAATTTATTTGGCACTTAAAACAAACGGTTTCCAATTATTAGTTCAATGGGTAATAATTTACCGGGGTCGTGTCAAGCCTAAAATGTCGTATAGATTGCTATAAGCTGTCAGCTATCAGGAGGAAATGTTGTCCTTTAAAAAAGTGACTTTACCGGACAGCGGCCTGGTTAATGGTTTTGAAGTACTATTTGAGGAAGTAGCCTGTGCCTGCAGAGATAAGCTTTTGCTCGCAGAAGCAGTTAGCAGAAGCAAAAAGAAGCTGTTCCGGGTCCACCACCTTACATTTTTAATCATATTGTAAGCGTTTTGGTTGTTAGAAACCATTTGAAAATCAGGTGAGCAAATCAAGTAATTTTCTATTAGTACATTAATTATTTACTTAGGAATGAATTTGAATTTGAGAAGAATAATTATATGCTAATGTATCTTTTGTAAATCAAATGAACAAACAATGTTTACTCAATGTCGTTGACCTTAAGAAGTTAGTAGTGTTCTTTTAAATTTGAACTTATAATTTAGTTAAAGGTATTAGTGGCCTTTGTGGGATTTCCTTTGTATTCCTTGTGGTTAAAAGACTCTCAGAATGATTAGACCCTATTTAACCACAAGGAACACAAGGGAAATCCCACAAGGGACACAAGGAATGCATGCTACATACGAAATGCTTAAGATTGATGCATCTACTATTAGCGTCTACTGTCAGGAGGAATATCTACGGTAGTCATTTCCTAAATGCTGACGGATGATAACATCAATTGCTGGAATCTGCCAATTTTACCAAATCCTTTTCCTGTAGTGTTCCGGATTTCAGGCTTCTAAGTTTTTTTATATTTTCATCATTTGCCGGTTTTGCGGGCTTGGTAACATAGGCGTTATGCAAATACCTGATTATGTCTGCTATTTCTCTATCGGATAAATTATTTCCAAAATTAGGCATGCTGCCATTGAATTTATAAAGCTGGCCATTGATGTGAAGTGGTCCTTCGAGTCCATTTAAAATAATCAAAGCTAACCTGTCGGTGGGTCCTTCTACAAATTCAGAGCCTTTCAACGGTGGTGCTACGTGTTCAATACCGTCACCATCCCTGCCATGACAACCCGAGCAATTGGCGTTAAACATTGCCAGTCCGTTTGTTCTTGCATCCAGTGGCGCCGGATCATGATTGAAAATGGCATTCATTTTTCCTTCCTGTTTATTTTTAATAATTTGATTTAAAAGAGTTGTTATTATTTCACCAGAGTCATTGATGCCTTGAGGCTTAGTGACAAGTGCCTTAAAATTTTCTTCCAATCCCTTTAAACTACTAATGACCGCTTCCTGGTAAATAGCTTTGCCAGGATATGTCCTGGATAATTTTGAAAGGAGAGGCAAAAACATTTCATGCGAGGTTTCAGCCCATGGTCCCACTGATATGGCCATATAAAGATTAATAACGGAATCATTCCTGCTCAATAAATCATTTGCTAAAGCTGCCATGGATTTGGCATTATCTCGGGTATTAAATTTTTCTAATAGAAGCAAGGCATGTGCCGATAGCATAGGAACTCCTGAAGCTGCAATTTTTTCAAGAAAATTAAATGATAGTAAATTCAAACCATTTAATGTATGTAAGGCGTGTATGGCAGTAAATGGATTTGTTCCGTCTTGTGCCAACGTCTCTAAATCAGCTTCAACTGATTTTTCTTTACGGTAAATCAATAATTGCTGAGCCCGGTCCCTTACCCATCCGTTAGAATTTTTTAGTAGCCCTACAAGCGCAGTAGCTGAAGCATTTATAAGGTTTGGAAAGGCACCAGGAGTTTTGTTTTTATTTGTTACTCTTAATATACGTCCTTCATTTAAAACTGTATCGAGCTTTTTAGCAGCTATTCCATTACGGTAATAAGGTGTTGCAAAAGCCCTGTGCTCTACTATTCCCCGGTGCATATCTACTACATACATAGCGCCATCCGGACCATTGAATAAATTTACAGGACGAAACGCTTCATCTGATGAAGCGATAAATTCCCGGTCGTTCCACGCCTGGGTAGCTGTTGTTGAAACACTTCCGAATGTAAGTATATCACGTTTGATCAGGTTGGCCTGGGGTTCGCACACGAAGGCGTTTTCATGGTAGTTATCGGGAAACTGGTTTCCACGGTAGATCAGCGGTCCGCAAGCTGCGGTAAATCTAAGTAACAAGCTGTCTTTATTTAATATACCTTTCTCATAACCCCTGTTTACTGTTGTAGGATGTAAAGGGTAAACCCGTTGGTTATTTGTAAGAATTATATTGATTGCCTCTTTGGGTTTATAATACGGGTTATGGATAAGCGTATTAGGCAAAACATAATCTCCCGCTAACTGTATCTCATTGGAGTTGTAATAAAGCCTTCCGAAATTATCCTGAGTGATACCCCACTGGCCACGAAAGGAGGTGGGTTCTTTTATCCATACTCCATCTTTTAATTGATATCTGAATCTCGAGTAGGCGCTATATATCCAATTGTCTATTCCCATCATAAGGCCATTAGGTTTCGATTCCGCATTCCCTCCTTCAGCGTAAACAGAATCCACCAGTGTTTTTTTACCGGGCTTGTCGTTGTTTATCTCAACAAAAAAAAGTTGTGGCGGTACGGCGTATAATAACCCACCATACACATGAGCAATTGCCCTGGGAAGTACTAAACTATCCAGAAACACTTTTGAATGTTGCGCTACTCCATTTTTATCTGCATCTTCTAAAATGCTGATTCTTCCATTAGGATTATCCTCACCTGTTCCATTAAGATCGGGTGTAAAGCCCCGCATTTCGACTACCCACATTCTTCCCTGGTTATCAAAATCCATTGTTACCGGAGCTTCAATCAAAGGTTCGGAAGCAACGAGCTGGATCTCAAAACCATCAGCGATTTTGTATTTATCAAAAGTAATAACATGCCTCTTTTCAGAAGCGGTATTACAACTGCTGATGAAGAGAGTGAATGAAAGAATAAAAAAAACAGCGTACCTTATGATCACAGTAAATATTTTAATTTGGTTAGTTATTATTATAAGCTGGCAGCTATCAGGAGAAAGATTCTTTTGTTAGCCTCCTGATAGCTTAAGGCTAATAGCTTATAACAATTTTGCTGCACTCTCTTTATCTAAATAAAGGATAGCATTGTTGTGTTTTTTAAGTGATGTAGATGGATATTTTTCATCCACTTCACCATTGATTGTATGAAACACCGCCATAGCCTTGTTGTTGCCGGGAACTATACAATAAATGTAATGTGCCTGAAGTAGGGCAGGAACAGTAAGAGTGATGGCTGAAGCAGGCACTTCATCCAGGGTTGCGAAACAACCATCATTTACCTGTTGCTGCCTGCTCATTTCATCAAGGCTAACAATTTTCACCATTAGCGGATCATTAAAATCAGCCATATGGGGATCATTAAATGCTATGTGGGTATTTTCACCAATACCCATGCATACAATATCAGCAGGATATTGTAATAGCAGATGGGCATACCTGATACATTCGGCGGCAAGGTCTTCAGCATTTCCATTGATGTAATGAACTTCATTAAAAGACACCTGACCGAATATCTTTTCTTTTAAAAAATAACCGAATTGTTGAGGGGCGTTTTTCTCTAACCCTACATACTCATCCATGTGAAAGCCATTTACCCGTAACCAGTTTATATCTTTCTCCTGCGACAAATTAAATAAAAATTCATTCTGTGAAGGAGCTGCCGCAAAAATGATATTAACAAATTCCTGCTGCGATAACAATTCCTTTATTTTACTGGCCACATCTTTAGCAGCTTCAGCACCCATTTGCATCCTGGTTTCGTACGTTGATACCTTTAATTTATTTGCGGAAAAATTTTTTAACTGTGCCATTTTTCTTGTACGTTTAAGATGATATTGAACTTACCAGTTGCCGGGTTTAGGTAAACTAACCATCTGTCCTGACCGGGCGCTTTCGTAAATGGCAAGAACGATTTCAACCGATTTACGGCCTTCTATTCCATCAATCAATGGCTTGCCTCCTTTTACAATAGCAGCTATCATATCTTCCATCTGCCTCTGATGCCCTGCAAAACTGATATTGGCAGGATCGGAAACTCCTCCATGCGAACTTTCACCTGCCGGCATGGTATTTATTATGATTTCATCTTCACTGGCTTCCTGTTCAAACTGCCACTTTATCAATGTACTTTCTTCCAGGATAGCGGTGCCTGTTGTTCCCATAATTTCGATGCGTTTTAATGTGCCCGGAAATACAGCGGTTGAGCATACCAGCGTTCCCAGGGCACCGTTAGCAAATTTTAAAGTTGATACTACAGTATCCTCCACTTCAATTCCTTTATGACGTATGTTGGCAGTTACAGATTGAACGGATTGAACAGGTCCCATATACCATTGTAATAAATCCACAGAATGAATGCCCTGATTCATCAATGCGCCACCGCCATCAAAATTCAAGGTACCTCGCCATGCGGAAGATTTATAATATTCAGGGCTCCTGTTCCATTTTACATAGGCATCGCCTAATACCAGGTCGCCAAATCTTTTTTCAATTATGGCTTTTTTCAATTGCTGACTAGCATCATAAAAACGGGAGGGGAAGATAACGCTAATTTTTACACCGGCTTTGTAAGCTGCTTCGATTATCTTGTCGCATTTTTCCAATGTCACCTCCAAAGGTTTTTCAATCAGGCAATGCTTGCCTGCTTCAATACTTTTTATTGCCGGATCAAGGTGTATACCGGAAGGAGTACAGATACAAACAATATCTATTTTAGGATGGTGTACCATTTCCTCCAGCGTATCGTATGCCATGCAATGGTGCTTTCGGGCAAAAGCATCCGATTTGTTTTTATTGATGCTATACACGCCAATAAGGCTGGCATTTTTTATGGAATGAATTGCCATTGCATGAATGTCTGAAATAGTGCCTGCGCCTACTATGGCGAAACCAAATTGCTTTTCTTTCAATGTTATTATTTTGTTTGATGTTTTTGATTCTCCTGACAGCTGACCAAAAAGAGGGTTCGACCTGTGAGGTCTCTAAAGACCTCACAGGTCTGAAGCACAGGTGGCTACTTCATTCAAGACCTGTGAGGTCTTTAGAGACCTCACAGGTCGAACCAATTGGCAGCTATTCATTCTTCATAAACAATCCTTTCATTCTTAATTACTTTTTTAATCAATACCTTCTTTTCAACTATTTGAAATATTACCTGATCATTTTTATTAATGAAAGAAGCATCATTTTTCGATAGCATCTTTGCCACATTGGTAGATGCCATTTGCCAGGCTTCACTGATTGTTGAAATATTTTTATTAATAAGGTTTTCAACATTTTCTAACAACGATGTAGCCGCTCCTGCAAGAAGTCCCGGAGCGCTTTTAAGAGATACTCTTTTTTCATTATCCAATATTACCGTACCACCAATATGATTCTGATATTCTCCCGGCGCCATTCCAGTGAAACAGGTGGCATCACTTACAATAATGGTAGCTGCGCCTTTATGTTTGATCACCACTTTTATAAATGAATCCGGGATATGTATTCCGTCAGTTATGATACAAGCATATAGTTCTTCTGCTGCCAGTTGATCCCAGATAATATTTGGATGGCGCGGTAACAACAATGGAACACCATTTCCTAAATGTGTAGACAATGAAGCCCCGGCACTAACGGCCATGCTTATCTGTTCTGATGTAGCCATTGAATGCCCTATCGAAACTAATATTCCATGATCCCTGCATTTTTCTATGAAAGGGCAGGAGCCTTCCCATTCCGGGGCTATGGTTATAAGCTTGATTTTTCCACCTGCTGCTTCCTGGAATTTATTGAATAATACCCAATCGGGAGCTTTAATATATTGTTCATCATGGGCTCCTTTAGCGCCTGCCGCAGGTGAAATAAAAGGACCTTCCAAATGAATACCCCAGATACAATCATTCACAACCGGGTCTGATAAAGAAGCCCTGTAAATAGTACCAACGATTTTCTGAATGTTTTCATCGGCATTAGTAATTACAGTAGGCAGGAAAGTAGTAATGCCTTTACTTAATAGATACTTTGTTGCCCGTATGATATCCTGCTCTGTTAAAGTAGAATTATTAAAATCAATTCCATTGATACCGTTTACCTGTAAATCTATTAAACCAGGTGCGATAAATGGAAGCATATCATCCCTGAATGCTAAATCTGAAATATTCGTTATAGCGCCATTATAGAAGGTCAATTCTTGTGTTGTTCCTGTAATACAATTTCTACAGGTAATTACTTCCTCTTCATTATAAAATTGATCGTTCATAAGCAGTAGCTACTAAGTAGATTTTTTTAAGGCTACGATCAGGTCATTTACTTTAACAGGAACCGTTTTAGTTATGAGTCCGGTAGTAATATAAACGATTGCTGAAACTATTGTAGGCAACCCTACTTCCAGCGCAAGGCTGTTTAAATGAATGTTCTTTAAAATTATAAAAGTGATCAGCCCGGCAACAATAGAAGCAATGGCCGCTTTGGGGCCACAATTCTTAAACACCGGAAGCAGGCCAAAAATTAACGGCATCGAGGTAGGTCCCAGCAAAGCAGCAAACCAGTTGACAATAAGGCCAAGCACTCCGCCAAACCGTTCATAATTAAGGGCGATCACTATGGTTGCCAAAGTGAAGATGAAAGTAGTGATACGGGCTGTGCGCAGCGAATGCCTGTCGTTGCTAAACTTATTATTAACTACGGGAAGTATGTCTCTGGTGATAACCGCGGCGATGGTATTAACATCAGAAGCGGTCATACCCATCGTTGCAGCGAATAAGGATGCGATAACAAGCCCTATCATTCCCTGAGGTAATATTTTTACCATTAGCAAGCCATAGGATTCGGCAGGGCGGGCTAATCCTGGTAACATTAGAGGAGCAGCCCACATAGGAAAAAACAAAATCAAAGGCCAGATCAGGTATAATATTCCTGAAAGCCGGGCCGCTTTGGATGCTTCTTTTTCATTGGGTGATGATATATACCTGGTAGCAAGGCTCCAGCTGCCTCCGTTATAACTTAAGAGATACAAAAAAAACATAACGCTTACAAAACCTGCAGTGTAAGGATCATTAAATAATTGGCTGTGACCAGGTGGCAGGCTCTTCCAAATGCCGGTGATGGAATCCAAACCACCGAGACGTTGTACAACCAGTACAAACATTACCACACCACCAAGAACCTGAACAATAAACTGAATCAGGTCAGTAATAATAACACCCCATAAGCCGCCGAAAGTAACGTATATTAAAGTAACCACTCCTGAAACAAGGATACCTGTTGTCATTGGAATGCCGGCGACTACCTGCAATAAAATACCAATGGCTGCCCATTTGGCTCCTACATCAAATATTTTTAGTAATACGCCCGCCCATGCAACAATTTGTTGTGTTACAAGATTATACCTGATACTCAGGTATTCAAGCGGAGATTGTATGTGCAGCTCTTTCCGTAAACGAACCCAGTAAACAGGAAATATTTTTGCGGTACCTATTATAACTATGCCCACCGGAAAAGCCCACCACATATACATGGTAAAGCCATGGGTATAAGCAACGGCTGCATAGGCAACAAATACGGCTCCGCTATGTCCAGACACATGATGGGAGATACCTGCTAACCACCAGGGTAAATTTCCGCCTGCTACAAAATAATCTTCTGAATTCCTGCTTTTAAAGTAAGACCAAACCCCTATAATAAGCATTATCAAAAAGAAAAGAATAATAACTACTACATCAATGGTATTGAACTTCATTAGCTGATTTATATTTAAGTTTAACGTCTTAAAAAAAGGGAACGACCTGTGAGGTTTCTAAAAACCTCACAGGTCTTCAATTAGGGCACAACCTGTATTTAAGACCTGTGAGGTTTTTAGAAACCTCACAGGTCGTTCCTCTCTTTACGGTTTAACCATTACTAACAAATTATCAATAACCGGGGTTCTGTTGGATTTTAGCATTTATATTTAAATCAATCTGGTTTTGGGGAATAGGATACAGGACATTGAAATCTTTGATGTTTGCACCCGGAGTTTTAGGATTGTTATTATATAGTTTCACTCTTTCCACCAGTTTGCCCATCCGCCGTAAAGTGAGCGGCCTCCATTCTTCACCGTATAACTCCCGTCCGCGTTCATCCAGAATATAATCCAGCGTAGCATCCTGAGGCTTAACCGGAGTTGCTTTGGCCCTGGTTCTTATCAGATTAATATCAGCAGCAGCTGCAGCCTGATTCTTAAGGCCCACATAAGCTTCTGCACGCAGCAACAGCGTTTCCGGAAAGCGTATCGCATAGATATCTTTATGATTATCCCCTCCTCCTGATCTGGCGGGATCGGTGAAATGATGAAGCGGGTCAACAAATTTCATAAAGTAAGGGAAAATATACTGACAGGTATCATTAAGCGCATTCCTGGCTCCGGCAGGATACTGACTGAAATCAATTTTTTTCTTATCGTATTTTGAACCGGGAGCATCAAAATAAAAAGTCCTCTTTATATTATGCTCTGCATTCCTGATATCATTGTTCCAATCGCTTACCCAGATATTGTAAGCAAGATAATTTGTAGGACGCATCCAACCTACGGGACGGCCTAAGGAATCGGAATATCCTGTATAATTTCCATTAACGAGCGGACCACGAAATGCTTTAAAACCATCCGGTGTGTTTCCCATCCTGTAATATGCAGGCCCGAATACTCTTTCACCCTGGTCAAATAATCCTCCAACAATCAGGGGCTCTACCTGAATCACCCAAACGGCTTCCGTATTCTCCTGGAGGTTCTGGTTGCCATATCCAAACAAGTCATAATACACATCTCCTGATCCGAACACATCCGTTGCCAGTCTGGTTCCGAAACGTTTTGTCATCAGCGTGTAGTTGTACCCGTTAATAACTTTTGAGGCCGCGTCAATGGCTAACTGATATTTGGCTTCGTTTATATATAGCTCACTTAACATATGCCCGGCGGCACCCTGGGTTACCCTGCCCGGAGCTTCTTCTTTTCCTTGCCTGGGCAGGTTGGCAGCGGCAAAGATCAGGTCATCTTCCATCAGTTTATAGATGTCTGCTTTAGGGGTTCTTACAAAATCTGTTTTTGCAGATGTTATAACATCTTTAACTAAAGGTATATCACCATAAAATGCAACAAGGATCCGGTATGCAAAGGCCCTGAAAAACATGGCCTCTGCCAGGTAGGCATTCTTTTGAGCGGCATTTGTAAAAACTGAAGTGTCTGCATTATTAACTGCTTTAATAAGAACATTCGCGCGCTGGATCAGTTGATAATTCAATATCCAAAAACCCGAAGTATAGGTATTTGACGGATTAAAAAAGATGGAATAATCAGTTAAGAAACGGGCACTTCCCGGATCCTCGCCATAATAGGCAACATCAGTCCCCATTCCGTATAACTGTGTCGCATTATCGTTCACCCCATAATACCAGTTCTGGCGCACGGATGTATATAATCCCGCCATTCCCTGCTGGATTCCCGGAAGGGTATTATAGGCGTTCTCCGGTGCAAGAAAATCTAAAGGTGTCTCTTTAAGAACATCCTTACTACACGAGAGAAGAATGAGATTTAGAAAGACCACAAGTAACAGGCACTTTCTATTAAATTGATATAAATAATTTTTCATTGTTATTAAATTTTGAGAGTACTGATTATTTTATTGCGACCATATATTTAATTTATAAAGTAAGCCTTATCCCTGCTATGAAGTTCCTCATAAGCGGTAAATCGCTGACGCCGGTTTCCGGATCCCAGCCAGACCAATGAGTCCATGTATAAACGTTTTTCCCTGCCAGGTAAACCTGTGCCGCCTGCATTCCCAGCATTTTTAAAAAATGGCCGCCAAATTTATAAGTAAGGGAAACATCCTGTAATCTCACAAAGCTCCTGCTTTCATAAATTCCACTCAACACTTCAGGGGCATAGTAAATTCCGGCGGCATTAGTAACGCCGTTATCGGGTGTCCAGTAAGGACGTACTGCAGTAAGATTGGTTCTTATAATGCCGGCAGACTCCCGGCCCGCAGGCGCGGAAGAAGCATTGATTATAGGAGCATTATTGGCCAGATAGTAATTGTCGCCTCCCTGTATAGAGTTTAGGAATACGTAGAGGCTGAAGTTTTTATAAGAAAAGGTGTTACCGATACTAAACCTGTAATTAGGTGTCTGGTAACCTATAATCTTTCTGTCTCCGTTGGGTTCAATTATTCCATCTTTATTTTGATCAGCATACCTGAACTGACCCGGATACCAGTTTTTAAAAATCGTGCCGCTATAAAGCTCGTTCTCCGTATACACACCTCCAGACATTTGATAATCATAGAGGGAACTTATGGGCTGCCCTACAAACCATGAGTTACCTATATCCTTATCATTTTCGGCACCATAAAGCTTGGTTATCTTGTCTCTGTTTAGAGAAAAAACGAAATCGGTTCTCCACTGGAGCTTGCCATCCAGGTTAGTACTCGATAGTGCCAGCTCAATCCCTTTATTATCTATGCCACCGATATTTGTCCAGACACTCGGGTATCCGGAAGTTTGAGGAAGCGCCCTGTTAACCAATACATCAGTTGTTTGAGCTTTGTATATATCAACTGATCCTGTAATTTTCCTGTTTAGAATACCAAAGTCCAATCCGAAATTTAACGACGAGGTTGTTTCCCATCCCAGATCAGCATTCCCCAGGGTACTGGGAAAAATTGCTATAGCTGTGGTTGATCCATAAACATAAGCATCGGTACCCATTCTTGAAAAACTTGAATAGCTGCCTATTCCCTGGTTTCCATTTTTTCCGTAGGAGGCTCTCAGCTTTACATAAACACTTTTCATGTTGCTGAAGAATGGTTCGTCGGAAGCCACCCATCCCAATGAAACAGAAGGAAAGGTGGCAAATTTCCTGCTGGGACCGAAACCTGAGAAGCCATCCTTTCTAACTGTTGCTGTTAATAAATACCGGTTTTTGAATGAATAGTTTACACGTGCCATGGAAGAAAGTCCATTTGCTTCAGACGCTTTAGAGGCAACGGTGGCAACGGTGCCAAGTCCTACGTTATTAAAACCTAGAACAGGATTATCAAATCCCTGGGCATTAAGGGTAGAGCTATCCGCACGGCTGTTTTCGCGGCTGTAAAGCAAAGTTGCATTAACCCGGTGATCTGCAAAAGTTCTTTGATAAGTGATAATATTGTTAACGATCCAGTTTCTTTCTTCAGAAGGATTCTTTACGGCCAGGCCTTTGTTACCAGCGCCCGCGGGGGTAGTTACGGGAGAAAATATATTATTGTTCCTGTTTGAATAGGTATTGGAATAATTCAATTCATAATTAAGCCCCTTTATCCAAGGCACCGTTATTTTAGCGCTTCCAACAACAAAGAGGCTGTTGCGGATATCCTTATTCTGAACATATAAATTGTTAAGAGGATAAGGCATATAAATTTCCTGGGTCAGGTACATATCATATTTTGAGGAATTGATTTTATTATTCGCAAGCGGACTGGCAGATCTTGCATCGCCCAGACTTACTGCTACCCCTGAATAATCGCGGTATGAATAAGCTGAATTTACACCTAATGTAAACCAATCGGTAACCTTACTCTCTAGATTGGTACGTACGGTGAATCTTTTGAATTGATCATTTTTAAGAATCCCTTTCTCATTGGTATAGGAGCCGGATACAAAGTAACTTGTTCTGTCACTTCTTCCGGAGAAGCTTAGATTATAGTTTTGAATCGGCGCAGGCTGCAACACTTCTTTTACCCAGTCAATGGAGTTTCCTGCTAAATAGTTATCTCTTTCCTCCTGCGATCTCAGGCGGCCGGAAACAATGTTACGGTTTGTTATATCAGGTCTTATAGGTTTACCGGCTGCACTGGTTGGTTTTGTTTTGTACCATGTATATAAATCCTGCTGATAATAATAATCAACCAGCCGGAGTGCATATTGTTCCGGGTTCATTACTTTCATCGGGTTATTAGTCATATCCTGAAAGCCATTGTACATGTTGAACGTGACGACCGGTTTATCTGTCTTTCCTTTTTTTGTGGTGATAAGCATTACGCCATTTGCTGACCTTGATCCGTACACAGCGGCAGAACTGGCATCCTTAAGAATATCCAGTGATTCAACATCGCTGATATTAATGTCAGATATGCTTCCGTTATAAATAATTCCATCAAGCACTATTAAGGGCCTGTCACTTGCTGATAGCGAAGTTTGTCCCCTGATGGAAAGATTTGGTTCCGCTCCTGCGCCACCTGTACCCTGAACATTCACTCCGGGAGCACTTCCTGATAACGCCTGGAAAAGGTTTGAGTTTGCCAGTAATGACTTGCTATCCATAGCAACCCTTACAACAGAACCGGTTAAATCGCTTTTTCTTTGTGTGCCATATCCCACTACCACTTCTTCGAGGGAAGAGGCTTCTACCTGTAAATTAAAGTTTACTTCTTTAAGATTATTTACAGCAACAGTTTCACCCCTGAACCCGACAAAGGAAAAGAAAAGGGAATCGGATGATGATACATTCTTTAACAGGTAATATCCTTTTGAATCTGTAGCTGTTCTGTTGGATGTACCCTTAACCTGTACGGTAACTCCGGATAATGGCTGATTATCTGCGGTTGACCGGATAACACCGGAAACCGTTTGAATTTGGGCATGCACAATAGAGACAAAAAGAAACATGCAAATTACTAATGCAGGCAATAGCTTATAGTTACGTAAAAATGTACTTACCATAAAAATTAATTATTTGTTTCAAACTCCGTTGAAATTAGTGGAGAACGAGTTGGCTAATTTAACTTAAATATATATCCATTTCACAGTTGATAATATAGTATCAGCAAAATTTACTATTAATACGTTTGAATTGATTGCTAATGGCTATTACGTTTAGTTGCCTTTTGAATTACAGTTTCCAGATTAACTGTCGCACCACCATTACGTTTACTCTCATCCGCCGCTTCCATAAAGGCATAGATCTCCAGCGTTTCTTCAGGTTGCACAGGGACTTTACCAGTTTTAAAAAAATCTATGATCTGAACCAATAAATTATCATATCCTTTGAATGGTCCTAAAGAAAGGTTCCCTTTAACACCATATGCGGTTCCACCGTAATCATGGGTTCCTGTTCTGGTTCCTCTGAAGGTGCCCACCCTTCCATCTTTCCAGGTACCTACAACTATATCCGTATCATTATTATTTATCCTGACTACTTGCTTACAGCCGGTGCCCATTAAAGCAAATAATATTTCTACACCGTGTACGCCATACCAGAAAAAATCAGGATGGGTTTTTTCTAAAGTAGCCGGACTGAATGTATCCGCACCCAATACAGCCCCTATTTTCCCTTTCAGCACATCCTGTACGCTTTCCATGTAACGCAGCGATGATGATGAGAATACAGGTGTCTTGTATTTTTTTGAAGCATCATAGATAGAGATAGCATCACTTAAAGAACCTGCTACCGGTTTATCTATAAACATAGGTTTGCCTGCTTTCATTACCAGTAAAGCTTGTTGTAAGTGCGGCCGCCCATCGTTCGTTTCCAGCAGCACTAAATCAACTTTCTTCAATAGATCTTCAATAGAATTTACAATTTCGACACTTAATTTCTTTACCTCTTCAATATAACCGGGAATTCTTTTGGTAGAAGATTCTATATCATTGCTACCCCTGGGATAAGCAGCGACTACCTTGTATCCTTTAAATTCGGGTGCAGGTTCTGCGGCATTAAGCGCTTTTGTAAAAGCAACGCTGTGAGAAGTATCCAATCCGATTATGCCAACTCTTCCCTGCTGTTGGTTGATAATTTTTGTATTGAATTTTGGCAGGTTACCCAGTAAGCCAACAGCAATAGTTGCATTGGATGCGGTGTGTATAAACCTGCGGCGGTTATAATTTTGTATCATACTTTTTTATTTGGTGCGCTGAAAAAAAGATAAGTCTTATTTTGACAGCAAATTTTAAAGATGCTGTAAGCTTTCGATCCGGATATTTGGGTCATTCGCCAGGGTAATGGTACATCCCCTCCTTTGGAGTAATGGCACTAAATTAACGTCAGTTCGATGGTATAATGTTATTAAGTGATAGCATAAACTCTCTTTTTTTAAGGTTGATACAAGGCTTATTGTCCAGGAAGTTATATGCAGCCAGGCAAGCAATCATGTTATTGAAAGC